>JAEEGL015822932.1_pt1 | contig 11320 bp, 7 predicted proteins | sample 9134231 | NCBI WGS metagenome assembly JAEEGL01 (sample SAMN16246548, study PRJNA631951) | gut metagenome | biome: gut microbiome; feature: rumen; material: fiber-attached | host: Bos | place: Iran: Karaj | collected 2018-10
CCACCCAGTATACTTTTGAAGTCGACGATGATGTGGATCTGGAGGTTAAACGAGATTTCAAGACAGCAACAGATGTCTTGGATGAGAGCAGTTTCAACATCGATTCCTCCATCCTGACTGTTTTTGCAGACGACGAGGACAAATATGAAGAAATCTTAGACAGAATTCATGAGGAGTTCCCCGATGCCAGTATCGAGGAGAAGGACTTTGCCCCTTCGTACTATATTCAATTCAAGACAGATCAAGTTGAACTCCGAAAGTCAGTAATCTCACGAATTCAGAATCAGTTGAGAAGAGACAACGTTGACGAGGTAGATTATGACTCTATCAGGAATTATACCCGTACACTCTTCTCCTATGATTTCAAGACCGAAGATGAGCGGGATGAATTCAAGCAGAACATGAAGGATGTCTGCAGTGAATACAAGACTCTTCTCTCAGTTTCATTTGAAAATGAACTTGGAGGGACGACCTATGAGTTCATCAAGAATGAATCTCTTGAATTGGCGAATGAGAAAAAGGTCGTCAATGATGTTCGGCGAGCCACTTTCGTGTTCCTTACTCCCCAGCAAAGAAAGAAACTCTCGGAAGTACAAGATGCCTTCGGTGATGACAATAACTTCCGAGAGGGTGTTCAAATAGGCACCCTCGTCCGGAAGGAGAGAGAAAAACTGAAGTTCAGAATCACAGATGATTTCGACAATCTTATTACAACGTCCCAGATGTTACCTGGAGAGGATGTGAAGTCAGGCTATATCAAGCCTATCTTCCCTGGTGAACTCACGAATATTTCCCGTATGATCCGGGCGATGAAGAAAGTCACTGAGCCGGGAGACCGGGTTGGTTACCCTGCGAATAAGAATCTCCCGAATTTCTTGTTCGACCCGTCCCTGGCAAGAACTCCAGACGAAGATGTTGAAAAGGAGAAACAGCGCATTCTTACAAACCTGAACGAGCCTCTCCTTAAGAATCAACAGAAACAGCTTGAAGCTGTGGCCAAGGCCATGGTCGCCAAGGATCTTGCTATCATACAGGGGCCTCCTGGAACCGGAAAGACTACCGTTATTGCCGAGATTATCTGGCAGACGCTATTGAAAGATCCCGAGTCTAAGATTCTCATCACATCTCAGACTAATCTTGCTGTTGACAATGCCCTGGAGCGCTTGAAAGGGAAGAAACTCGTCAGGCCTATCAGAATCGGGAATATCGAGAAGTTTGAGGATGAGGGTAAGGTTTACTCTGACAAGAGAATGAATGAATGGGTCGATTCGAAGCCGAACTCTCAAGGAGAGAGAGACAATTCGGATAATGCTATTGCTCATTGGCTTGACAGTATCGCCAGCAAGTCTTCTGTGGATGAAGAGTATTCGGATGTTATCGACAGATGGAAGGCCGGTTTGGCAAAACGTGGTTCGTTGGTCAAGAGTAGGTTCTCTGATGAATATCTGAGGCATGTTAATGTTTTTGCTGCTACATGTAGTGAGTGTGGCAGCAGAAACTTCAGTGATGCCTATCAGTCGATGTTCAAGAAGGACACTGATAATCAAGGTGAGCCCGAATTTGATCTCGTGATCATGGACGAGGCCAGTAAGGCTACGCCTCCCGAACTGGTTCTGCCTCTTACTCTTGGAAAGAAGGTGGTCATCATCGGCGACCATAAACAGCTGCCTCCGATGATTGATGAAAACGAGTTTAGTGAAGCCCTGGATGCGGTTGGAGCCAAAAAACTTGTTGAAGACTGGACACGGGAAGACTACAAAGTTTCACAGTTCGAGAAACTCTTTAAGAACGCACCGAAAGATTTCGTGGCGAGCCTTGATACTCAATTCCGAATGCACGAGCAGATAATGAACTGTATCTCACAGTTCTATAAGGATCAAGAGGAACTTGAGAATGGTTTGGTCTGCGGTATCAAGAGCCAGATGGATGATCCGGATTTCAACAACAAGGCGAGCCGCTGGCATGGACTTGAACTGCAACCATTCATTACTCCGGAGGCTCACGCAATCTGGGTTAATGTTGCAACACCTGAACATGAGGTAGGTACCTCTTATGAGAATGAAGGAGAGATCGAGGCGATCAAGACTGTCCTTCGTGTTTTGGGAAAGGCGTCTGGTTTCGAAGAGTATCGTGACTTCTTCAAGAAAGAAGAGGATAGGGAGGTTGGCATCATCACATATTATATGCCTCAAATGCAGAGAATACGTGAAGTCATATATCCGCAGTTCACAAAGAATGAATGGCGGACATTCGACCAGCATAAATACGAGAACGAGTATGGTCTTCCTTTCCGCATCAACACCGTTGACCGCTTCCAGGGTATGGAGCGTAACATCGTGATTGTCTCAACTGTACGAAGCGACCGGCATATAGATGCGAAGGGAAAGATGTCAAAGAACGATCGCTTCCCGTATGCTTTAGGTTTTGCGCGTGAACTCCAGCGTGTAAATGTTGGATTCTCGCGAGCTAAGAGACTTCTGATCGTAATCGGCAATGAGAAGCATTTTGCCAATAAACGCGAGTACGCAGAGGCCATCGGAAAAATGAGAAGAATAGACATCTCACAATTACAAAATCTATAATTATGAGTAAGAGACTTTCCAAAATTGCCAAAGATCTCAACGTCGGCATTTCGACTATCGTTGATTTCCTGAATTCTAATGGAATCAATTGTGAGGAAGATCCTGCAGAGAAATTGCCAGAGGATATAGTCCTTTTCTTGAGAAACAATATATCGTCTTTCGTGGCTGATGCCCAGAAAGAGAACGATTCCAGGGAGGAGTCGAAATCTCTTAAACCGGCAATCACGAAAGAAGTTGCCACGCCACTCGAACTACAGATTATCGAGAAGGCAAGTCAGTATACAAAACTGATAGAACGCATCATCGGCTATACCCAGTTTGACTGGTACTATACCGTAACCAAGTTCCATGGGGTTTGTTCTCAGCCGGTAAATTTCTCATTGTTTGACGAAGTGATCTGCGGTCTATTGTTGAAAGGCCAAATGTCAGCGCGAGAGATGGGCGAGATACTGGGCCTTGACATTGATAAAGACCCCGCTGAAAAGAATGTTCTTATGCAGGCAATCGTCGATCTTAAAAGTGACAAAATGGTCGAGGGGGACGAGAGTGTTTATTGGCTGACGGACATTGGAACGGAGTATGCTAAGAAAGGCGTTAAGTTTTCCACTTTTGAACGTGACTTCGAACTGTATATCGATGAAACCGCTGACTTGAAAGTTGAAGCTAAGAAAGTGTTCAGCAACCTCATTAGTGAGAAGCTTGCGGTTTCACGAAAAGATAACGTTCCACAAAACCTTGACGAAGTAAAGGCACTCGCCGAGATTCAGGCACCTGAGATTCACTATCCGGACAATGATTTTAGGCTTCAACAATGCAAGCCTACTGGAATCGATGGATATGTGGCCAAGGTTTGGGTCGTCTTACTCGAGAATTTCAGAGATAAATCAAGTAGAGTCCTTGTGTTTGATGAGAAGTCCTCCAGCATCATTGAGCCTCTTTCGGATGCGTTAAGCCATATGGATGACAAAAAGCAATTCATCTTAGACAAGCTGGTTGCTGAAAGCGGAGAGGGTGATTTTTCCGTAGAATTAACATCTGATGAGAAAGATGAGACTCAAGCCGAACAGGAACAGAGCCTTATCGAGATGCAGGATAAGATTGATACTGCTCTTGAAACTCAAGACCTCGAGAAGGTTGTCGAGATTCAAAAAGAAGTCACCAATGTCAAGCGGCATTTTAATTCATTGGAGTTCGAGGTTGAGCTGAAACGTTTATTTGATGAAACTAATGGTGACCTCTGGATTATTTCACCGTGGATTAAGAGCCGTGCGACATTCCAAAGGATCCCGTTCTTCAAGCAGTACATGAACAAAGGCGGAAGGATCTTCGTTGCCTATTCTCAACCCGAGGATGGCGTTTCTTCAATGGCTGATGAGGCTCCGCTCAAAGCTTTGGAAGAGATGGATCAGCAGTACCAGAACTTCTACTTGTTCCAGTTGCCAAAGTTCCATTACAAGAGGGTTTGGGTGCTGAACGAAGGAGTTGGCCAACTGTACTATACCGGGAGTTACAATATTCTGTCGTTCTTTGTTCAGCAGGGTTGTCAGAATGTTCGTCAAGAGGAAATGACCAAACTGGACTGGGACAGTGAGAATGACATTCTATTTGCCGAGATAGCCAAACAATTCGGAGAGAAGTATGTGTCGCTTGCCGCCAAATCTTTCCAACAGTTGTGTCTCACTGCCCCCGCGAAGATTGATAGGCCGTTCTTACAGAAGATTAAAGCGATGAATTTCAATAAGCTTAAGCCATTTGTCGACAAAGGCTTTGAAGTCATCGACAAGAATTACAACGAGCTGCTTGCTGCTAAGGAAAGCAACCTGAAGTTGTTCCGTGGTCAGTGTTTAACCCAGTCACTTGCTTCACTAAGGAGAGATCTTGAAAAGATTACTGCAATGGTTTCTGTGGATAAGAAGCGTTCTTTACAGTCTGCTTTGGATGCGCTGGTTAAGGAGTTCCCTGAGATAGATTCATATCCAGATAAAACAGTCGTTGAAGATCTGATCAACAACCTTCAGACGCCCAAGTATAATAAGACAGTCCGAGGTAAAAAGAGAAGATAGTATGTCACGTTTCGAAACATCTAAGTTTGTCCGAGATTCCTCGGTAATGCGCGAGTCTTGTCTCATTGAAGCCTGCGATAAGCTGGGGTGGGCATATCATAAAGAAGGGGACGCTCTCCTTATTACAGACATCAAAGCTGGCTGCTCATTCGGTTATGAGTATGCTATCAAGGTTGAGGGAGATAAGGTTACATATAACACCTATTATCTAGGAAACACTCGTGAGTATGTAGACAAACTTCAGAGCTTGTATTCGGAACTTAATGCAGAATATTCCAAGTCTACCGTAATCGGTGCGTTCAAGAAACACGGTTTTACTTATAGAGACGATGATTATTTCCAGCCTGATGAGAGAAAAAAGTATCGTTTCTATATGGTCGGCAGAAGCAATGATCCGGAAGAAAAAGATCCGGTCGGGAGAATCAAGTTTACAATCTACGCGGATGGGACAGTCGTCAGTGATTCGAACTATCTTCCTGAAGACGTAAATGTAAGGGCTCATGCCTCTATGGATGATATCGATAGTGATTTCTGCTCAAAAAGAGTGATGACTAAGAAGGATATTCCGGTAGAGTATAAGGACCGCATCAATAAGAGCAAGGCACGTTATCAACAAATGATCAAGAAATAGTTATGGACTCAGTTATATCTACCAATCCTGTTGAGCAGCTTAGAGATATGCTGCGCGCCTATTATCCTGTCATCTATATGACCACCTTTGAATACGACCGTGCGAAACAAAAGATTAGCGGTGTTGCGAAATCGTTGAACAAAGGGTATGGTATCTATGAATGGAACTCTGTGAATGGTTTGGTTCATAATACGCAAGATGGAATGAAGCGGATAGAGGACTGTGAGGACCCAGAACAACTCCTTTCCTATATCCTTAAACGTCATTCTTCAGACGCCTCCGAGATTTATATTCTTGAGGATTTTCATGAATACATCGACGAGAGGAATGTTAAGGTCTTGTTACGTCAGCTGGCAGAAACTTTGAGGTTTTATAGGAAGCATATTATTATCGTGTCCTCCGTCTTCGTGCTGCCTATCGAACTGGAAAAATACATCACAGTTATTGATCTTGGTTTGCCTGGCCGAGCCGATCTGGAACAGGTGCTGGCAAATGTGGCGGACAGTTCCAAAACGGTCATTGAAGACGGGCTGAGGAAGAAACTCGTCGATGCGGCTCTTGGTATGACAGTGATGGAGGCTGATTTGGCTTTTTGCCTTGCCGCTGTCAAGAATAACCTTAATTCAGATGCTCCGGCAACTGTAGCAAGAGAAAAAGAGCAGATTATCAAGAAGAGCGGATTACTTGACTATTATCAGGTAAACGAAGATCTAAGGAACATCGGTGGTATGTCGATCCTTAAGTCTTGGCTTGAGAAGAGAAAACTTGCATATGATTTTAAGGCGCAATTATGGCACCTGCCAGAGCCAAAGGGTCTTTTGCTTCTTGGTGTTCCTGGTTGCGGAAAGAGTTTGACTGCAAAGAGTATCTCCTCTCTTTGGAACATGCCGCTATTAAGGCTTGATATAGGTAAAGTGTTCCAAGGCCTTGTCGGTAGCAGTGAAGAAAATATCAGACGTGCGATAGCGACAGCAGAAGCAGTTGCCCCTTGCGTTTTATGGATCGATGAGATTGAAAAAGGCCTTTCTGGGGTGCGCAGTAGTGGAGACACCGATGGCGGTACTACATCACGCATTTTTTCTACTATTCTCACTTGGATGCAGGAAAAAACAAAACCTGTGTTTGTCGTAGCTACGGCAAACAATATCCAGATGCTTCCTCCGGAATTACTCCGAAAGGGACGATTCGATGAGATTTTCTTTGTAGACCTGCCGAACGAACAAGACAGACAAAGCATCTGGGAGATTCACTTATCCAAGATGGGTCAAGATCCGCGCGTGCTATGCGTTGACAAACTGGCAAAAGAAAGTGTCGGTTTCAATGGCGCAGAAATCGAAGAGTGCGTCAAAGAAGCAATGTTCTCGGCTTATACTGAGAATCCGGATAATCCTCAATTAAGGATCAAGCATCTTCTAGATGCAATTAAGGAAACGGTTCCTCTTTCAACGACAATGAAGGACCAGATTGATTACCTGAGAAAATGGTCTAAGACCAGGGCGAAGCAAGCTGGTGCCATAAACACTGAATCATTGAATAAACCAGTTGAAGACATCCTTCTTACAAAGATAGAGAAGGAAACTAACCGAAGTTTCCAATAGTTCCTTTATTCCTAGTCCATAGCCTTCGATGCATAGCGGTGGTGTCTTTGGGGTAGGTTGAGTTCGGTTTCGACCAAGGCGAGTATCTCCCTCTGCTTCTTGGCTTGTTTTACGGGTGAGTTCACGGTACTAGTTGTATCGTTTCAAAATAAAGGCATCTCATACATCATATGAATATCTCCACTTACTATCTTTGAAGATCACTCGGAATTAGCGCGTTGTAAATCTTACTAACGGATTAATTCACACATTTATTATTTCTATAGGTTTAGCCAGTTCAACTATATGAAAAATAGAAATTAGTGGAAAAACAATTTCAGCTACATTCAATGACTATAATTTATCTTTGAAGACAAGGATAAATAAATACCTTTGGTTAAATACTTGGCAGTATTAGTGTAAACAATCATTATTATTCATATGTCTAACTTTGATGTATTTCCAATCAATATACTAGAAACTACTGGTAGAATCAAGAGACAGTCTTTCATATTTGAAGCTGACCAATGTTTAGTTTGGTATCAAGGCAACTGCATTAGGACAGTTAATTCTCTTTTTTCACTTCACGGAGATGTATCATGCGATGGAAATTTAGATATCTATATTGATAATGATGGAATAGAGGACTACATTGATGATTTCTTCAGTTTCGCTGAAGTCTCTCACAATAAAGATCGCGTACTTTGGAGCAACGACCTGTTTGGAGGCGGGGTGGGCTTTAGGTATCCTAATATGTCATTGTTTTACGTTGGAGGCAAAGTGGCTAGGGTATATATCAATAGAAGCAATCCAATGATAATGTTGGAATTTCTTTCTCCTCTTGCTCGGGGTGTTCAAGAACCAGAAAGCGAGTTGTTGCTGATAGCTAACAAAATTGCTAACTTGACAAAAAAGAAAATTAATTTTGACAATATTGAGTTCGTCTCATCTTCCCACCAGCGATATGAGTATGGAGAGACAGCGGGTCAACTTCACGTTGACGCAAGACGTTCTATCGTGATTACTAAGAATATTAATGGATGCGAAGGGTATGATCTAGAGCCAGGTGATGGATATATCTTCAAAATAATCAACCTCGACAGTGTACATCCTATATGGGGTAACAATGTTCAAGTTACTCCAAAACCTGTTAGGATTATTTCTCAGGATGAAGATAGGACTGTTATGCGTGGCTATCAATGCTATGCGCAAGGCCCTTTCGGTAGAGTTCCTTTCAATGGAAGTGACGTTGGGTTGATTATTGACCATAAATACGGTGAAATCACTAAGTGTACGTTTCACAGATACGATAAGGACCTAAGGGTTGAATATTACAAATAACCATATCTGTCTATCTTGAATTGAAAGTAAAAACAACGATATGAATTAAATCCAGATATTTCCATCGGCAATAGTAACTGAAAATCGTCTCAAGAATTCCATACCAGCAAAGCCGTCAACACCGAGGACGGAAAGCATCATCTGCAATGAACTGGGAAGATGCCCTGCTTTCATTGTAAAATCCTTTCCGGCGAACGTGGCGGAAAACTCGTATATGGGTGTTTCGAAGGTGTCCCCAGGGACTAGAGGATTGAAGTCCATTACGTGACTTATTGGGCTGAGCCCTTCAGTATATGATTTTGAGACATACGATGTCGGAGCACCAGTGTCAAGTATGACACTGGCGGATTTTCCAGCCAAGACCATTTCCATTGACACATAACCCATACCCATTCGTGAATGGATGCGGTTCAGCCCGTAAGTTGAGGGATGTTTTCCTCCAGGAACGTCTATCTTCATTCCTAATCTGGTAATGATATCCATACCTAACAACCCGGAGACATGCTCTCCGACCTTTTATGCCAAGTATGAAGAATCCACTCCCATTAAAGCGGCCGGTAATGGAAATTATTCATCTCCAAGGTGTATTAGACCATTTTCATGAAAGCTCAGGGGGCTTCCGGTATCAATCAAAAGGATGCCATCTACACTTTCAATAAGGATATGGTCGCGGGACAAAATGATGCTGTATTCCATTGTGGTCATATGGGTTATGAGGATGTTATAGATATATAAAGTTATATAAGAGATCAAAAATTCGCCAATCATTCAGTGCCTTTCGGACAACGACGTAGGGAGCATTGCGGGAGGGCGGAAATAAGGATGAGCTGAGACCGCCGCCCGGGAGCGACGCTGTTTGAGCCTCGTTAGGCGAGTGCTGAAAGCACGAGACTAAAAGGGCGAGTTCGTCGCAACAGGCGGACGAAGCGAAATCCGCCGCCCGGACGCACTCTGCTCCCGGAGTGTTGTGCCGAAAGGCAGATGGTTCCTATTGGTCCTATACGTTTCCTACAGCAAATCGTACAACTCCATTATTTCTCTCTTTAGCTTTTCAAACCCTTCCGTTTTCCCCAACATCCGCTCATCCATATACAACCTCTTATTGACCTCAATCATCACCGAGCTGTACTTCACCGGTACGGGGAATGTCTTGCTGTTGGAGAAGGGAGTGTTGATGCCGACTTTATAGCCAAGTAAGGTAAAGTGTCGGAAGATTCTAACTAGAACTGCATTGTCGGGTCGGGTTTCATCGTCATTATATCCGATGCAGATGTCGATGTCGGGTGGATTGCTGTTCAGCATATTTGGAATGCTGGAGAAGCTGTGGCAGTCAATCAGCAATGTTCCCTCGCCCATACTGACGAGTTTCTTTGCAACTAGGGAATGATGGTCGGCATAAAGGGGGAAGGCTGACTGAAGTGTGCTGAAGGAACTCGGTTGCTGCGCGGGATTATCTGTCCGTCTGCGATAGGATATTCCAAGCCCGTCCTTTTCAAGTGGATCGTTGATCAGCCGCTCGACGTCGCAGTACAGGCGGCAGTAGGGAAAGACTACGCTATCGATCTTTGCTGATGGTTGCTCCGGCAAGAACAGTTCGTCGGTATAGTAGTCGATGAGCAGTCGCTCGTCGTTGTTGAGGTCGTCGAATGTGTAACCGGAGTCCTTGAGAAAGGATGTGGAAGAGTGGGGGATGTGCAGCAGGATACTCCTGGGACACGATCTTGATTTGCTATCGTTGAGATGCCGAGGGACGAACCGTACTATGCTCTGCCCAGCTCTGTCATAACAAGTGTTGCGTGTCAAACCGTGCTTCTTGAAAATCTCGTCTACATCTGCCCATTTGTTGGATGTTGTGGTCTCTTGTCTTTTCATACTCGTACAATTAATGGTTTAACTTAATCTGGAGGGCATGACGACAAGCACAAGACTTTGCTGCCTGAGAACAAAAAACCTTACGTGCCGAGGGCACATAAGGAATCTACAGTCTCGATGAGCTATTTGAGTTTTTGGCGTATGCCCACATCTGCTTTCGCTCGCCACCGTGGCAGCCGGGATGCTCTTTCCCTTAAGCTCGGTTGGCACGCATTGCTGCGTTCTTGATGTATTATCCTATTTCTTCGCAAAGATAATGATCTTTGCCTTATAATTCAATGATAATCTACAGCATCAAATCATCAATCGAGCATTCGGGATGGAACTTGTCCAAGTCGACTTGTTTGGGAATTCCGGGAAGTTTCCCTGTTTCGCTATACTGCCAGATAGTGTAGTGCCCTTTCCCTTTGAAAGTAGGAGGATTGTCGCTATTGTATCTGCCTAGCATTAAAGGGTAAATATTGAATTCGGGGGCTCCGTTATCACGATAGAAGTTTTGGACAGAATAGATAATCGGTGCTTTGCCGTAGTACTGTTCCACGAGGTGAATGAATACCTTTAGACTATCCTGGAACTGAGACCGTGTCCAGTTTTTGCGTTCTTCAATGTCGACCATCGGAATCAGGTCTTGCTTAGCCTTTTCTACGGCATTTCGAAAATTGTCGAACTGGTTATGTGCAGAACTGGTTGTTCTGAAATAGTGGTAGGATCCGACAAGTAATCCTGCCTGGTGCGCTCCATCTATGTTTCGTATATAATCCGGATCGGAGTATGTCGCCCCTTCGGTGGCTTTTATGTAGACAAATTTCACTTTCGGGACTTCTCCCCAGTTGATTCTTCCCTGATGGTGCGAGACATCTATTCCGTCATAATCAGACTCTGTTACCGGATCGTTACGATACGTGGATTTGGAATGATGCGTGCAGGATATGCAGCATATCATTCCAATAATCAAAATGGTTATGAGGCGGGCAGTCTTGTTCATTGCTGTGGATATATGAAGCAAAAGTATTGTCGAAATGCGAAATGAATATTCGTTTCGATATGTAGATAAGTCAAAGTTAGGAAAAATCCTTACCTTTATTTGAACATTCAGCGAGAACCTATGAACCCACTTATTGCATACTGCGGACTGGATTGCGAGAAGTGCGATGCGTTTATTGCGACGAAGAACAATGACCAGGCGTTGCGTGAGCGGACGGCGAAGCTGTGGTCTGAGCTGAACAATGCGACGATCCTGCCGGAGCATATCAA
>JAEEGL015986539.1_pt1 | contig 11320 bp, 8 predicted proteins | sample 9134231 | NCBI WGS metagenome assembly JAEEGL01 (sample SAMN16246548, study PRJNA631951) | gut metagenome | biome: gut microbiome; feature: rumen; material: fiber-attached | host: Bos | place: Iran: Karaj | collected 2018-10
GGAAGTTAAGAGGTATCCATGACAAAACAAAGTAAAGAAGAATTAGAGAGACAGTTAGCTTATCTGGAAAAAGCGAAAACGCTTGTGGCTGCAAAGAAAGAAGAACTGGGCAGAAACTTAAAAGCCTGTGTGGTGACATTTGGATGCCAGATGAATGCCAAAGATTCCGAGAAACTCTCCGGTATTTTAGAGGAAGCGGGTTTTGAACTGACGGAATCGGAAGAGGCGGATTTTGTGATCTACAATACCTGTACCGTGCGGGATAATGCCAACCAGCATGTATACGGGCGCCTTGGCGTACTGAACGGATTGAAGAAGAAAAATCCCGGCATGAAGATCGCACTTTGCGGTTGCATGATGCAGGAACCTTCCGTCATTGAAAAGATCAAAAAGAGTTACCGTTTTGTGGATCTTGTTTTCGGAACCCACAATCTGTACCGCTTTCCGGAATACCTTTGTCAGGTCATGGAAGCAGACGGAATGATCATCGATATCTGGAAAGAAACAGACAGGATCGTTGAAGATCTTCCTTCTTCACGCAAGTATTCTTTCAAATCCGGCGTCAACATTATGTTCGGATGCAATAACTTCTGCACATATTGTATTGTTCCTTATGTCCGGGGAAGAGAAAGGAGCAGAGAGCCGAAGGAGATCATCCGTGAAATGGAAGAACTTGCAGCAAACGGTGTGAAGGAAGTCATGCTCCTTGGCCAGAACGTGAACTCCTACGGAAAAAATCTGGACGAACCCTTTACGTTTGCTCAGCTCCTTACGGAAGCGGAAAAGGTTGAGGGGATCGAGCGGATCCGTTTCATGACACCCCATCCCAAGGATTTTTCGGAAGACGTACTGGAAGTGATCGCCTCTTCCAAAAAGATCTGCAAACACATTCATATGCCTCTTCAGTCCGGATCCACACAAATTCTGAAGAAGATGAACAGGAGATACACCAAAGAACAGTATCTGGATCTGGCGCTTCATATCCGGGAGGTATTACCCGATGCCGCCATCACTACGGATATTATCGTGGGATTTCCCGGGGAGACGGATGCGGATGTGGATGACACCATTGATGTTGTAAAAAAGGTGCATTTTGATAATGCATTCACCTTTATCTATTCGCCCCGTACGGGGACTCCTGCTGCCGCCATGGAACAGGTGGAGGAAGCGGATGCCCACAGGAATTTTGACAGGCTTTTAAAAGTGGTACAGGAAGAAGCCAGAGGACGGGTGAAATTGCTTCAGGACAAGATCCTTCCCGTGCTTGTGGAAGAAATCAATGATTCCCAGGAAGGGTTTGTGACCGGAAGACTGGAGAATAATACTCTGGTTCATTTCCCCGGAGATCCGTCCCTTGTGGGAACGATCGTGAATGTTCAACTGTCGGATTATCAGGGATTTTATTACATCGGCAGACAAGTATGATAAATGAGTTTGATCTCACCAGATAGGAAGGGTACACTTCATGGATTTTACAGCAGATTCCGGAGAGGTTTTATTTGATCTTGGTTATTCCATCATGGAAAAGCCGGATCTGATGGAAAAGGTCTCTCCGATGATGCAGCATTATCTGCAGACCAAAAAAGAAAATATGGATTCCATCCTGTTTTACCGGCTGGGAGACTTTTATGAGATGTTCTTCGAAGATGCCCAGGTGGTAGCAAGGGAACTGGAACTGGCACTTACCGGAAAAGGATTTGGACTGGATCAGCGTGCTCCCATGTGCGGTGTTCCGTTTCATGCGGCTGACATTTACGTGAACCGTCTTGTGGAACTGGGATATAAAGTTGCCATTTGTGAACAGGTGGAAGATCCCAAACAGGCGAAGGGGATCGTAAAACGTGAGGTTATCCGGATCGTGACCCCCGGTACCAATCTGAGTATGACCAGTTTGGAAGAGAGCAGGAACAATTACCTGATGTGCATTCTCTACCTGCAGGACAAGATCGGGCTTTCCGTCTGTGACATCACAACCGGGGATTTTTATCTCACGGAACTGGATCACATGAATAAGCTCTATGATGAGATCTGCAAGTATTCTCCTTCTGAGATCATCTGCAATGATGCGTTCATGCTCTCCGGTATGGATATTGACGAATTAAGATCAAGGCTCCATATTGCGGTGAATGCCCTGCAGGCACATTACTTTGAAGACAATGCCGCAAGTTCCATTTTGTTAAAACATTTTAAGACCCTTTCTTTAAGCGGCCTTGGGATCGCGGATTTTCCCACCGGTGTTCTGGCTGCGGGAGCGCTCCTTCGGTATCTTTCTGATACCCAGAAGAATGATCTTTCCAATATTACTCATATTTATCCTTATCTGGTGAGCAAGTATATGCTCCTGGATTCCTCAACGCGGAGAAATCTGGAACTGATTGAAACCATGCGGGATAAACAGAAACGGGGATCCCTGTTATGGGTCCTGGATAAGACCAGGACCGCCATGGGCGCAAGACTTCTTCGCACCTATATCGAACAGCCTTTAATAGAAAAGAGCATGATCGAAGAACGATTGGATGCGGTGGAAGAGCTGTGTAAAAACAATATCTGCAGGGATGAGATCAGGGAGTATCTGACCCCTGTTTACGATCTGGAGCGCCTTCTTGCAAAGGTGACCTTCGGATCCGTGAATCCCAAGGATATGCTGGCACTTGCCGGTTCTTTTCGCATGCTCGGCCCCGTAAAAACAGCAGCCTCCGAATTCAAGGGAGAACTGCTCAGGAAACTGACCAAGCAGATCGATCCCCTGCGGGATCTGTTTGAACTCATTGACCGTGCAATTTATGAAGAAGCGCCCTTGACCATCCGGGAAGGCGGCATCATTAAAGACGGGTATGACCCTGATATCGATCTACTCCGAAAGGCCAAGACGGAAGGAAAGACCTGGCTCATGGAACTGGAGGAACAGGACCGGGCACGCACCGGGATCAAAAATCTCCGGATCAAGTACAACAAGGTCTTCGGCTATTACTTTGAAGTGACCAATTCCTTTAAGGATCTGGTACCTGAGGATTACATCCGGAAACAGACCTTAACGGGAGCTGAGCGCTACACCACGCCCAAGTTAAAGGAACTTGAAGACAAGATCCTGAATGCGGAGGATAAGCTGGCAACTCTGGAATACGATGCATTCTGCGATATCCGGGCACGGATCGCTGCACAGATCTCAAGGATCCAGGAAACGGCAAAGGCTATTGCACAGCTGGATGTGATGTGTTCTTTCTCTCTGGTTGCAGAGCGTAACCGTTATGTTCGCCCCGGCATTAATGAAAAAGGCAAGATCCAGATCAAGGATGGCAGACACCCCGTGATCGAACAGCTCACCGGCGGAGATCTTTTCGTTGCAAATGACACGTATCTGGACAATGCTTCCCATTTGATCTCCATTATCACCGGTCCCAACATGGCGGGTAAGTCCACGTATATGCGTCAGACGGCGCTGATCACGTTGATGGCCCAGATTGGATGTTTTGTCCCTGCCGGATCTGCGGATATCGGCGTTGTGGACCGGATCTTTACACGTGTGGGTGCTTCCGATGATCTAAGCAGCGGCCAGAGTACCTTTATGGTGGAAATGAATGAAGTGGCCAATATTCTTCGAAATGCAACGAAGGATTCCCTCCTGATCCTTGACGAGATCGGCCGGGGTACCAGTACCTTTGATGGTCTTTCCATCGCCTGGGCGGTTGTGGAGCACATCAGCAATAAAAAACTCCTTGGTGCCAAGACCTTATTTGCCACCCATTATCATGAACTGACGGAGTTGGAAGGCAAGATCGGAAATGTTCATAACTACTGCATTGCCGTAAAGGAAAAGGGAGATGACATTGTCTTTTTACGTAAGATCGTAAAAGGCGGTGCGGATAAGAGTTACGGTATCCAGGTGGCGAAACTGGCCGGTATTCCGGACATGGTTATCGACCGCGCCAAGGAGATCGTGGAGCAGCTCAGTGATAATGACATCACGGAAACCATTCAGGGTATCACCGTGGATGTTCATGGAGAAAACAAAAAGGCTAAGCGGTATGACGAAGTGGATCTGCAACAGATCTCCTTCTTTGATACCGTATCCGATGAAGACGTGCTGAAGGAGCTGCAGGAACTGGAGATCCAGTCCATGACTCCTCTGGATGCATTAAATACCCTGTATAAGCTGCAGAACAAGTTAAAGAACCGTTGGAAAAATCAGTAAGGAGTCTCTTCAATGAGTGTGATCAAAGTTTTGGATCCCCAGACCGTGGATCAGATCGCTGCCGGTGAGGTGGTGGAACGACCCGAGAGCGTCGTCAAAGAATTGGTGGAAAATGCAATGGACGCCGGAGCAGATTCCATCTCCGTTGAGATCAAAGACGGCGGGATTTCCCTGATCCGTGTTACCGATAACGGCTGCGGGATCGAGAAAGAACAGGTCAGGACCGCCTTCTTACGGCATGCCACATCCAAGATCGCGGATGCTTCGGACTTAAATGAGATCCGAAGTTACGGCTTTCGTGGAGAGGCTTTAAGCAGTATCTCAGCCGTTGCCAGAGTGGAAATGATCACAAAAACCAAGGACGAGATCAGCGGCGTGCGGATGACTTTGGAAGGATCAGAAGAAGGAGACCTGGAGGAGATCGGCGCTCCCGACGGCACCACCGTCGTAGTCAGAAACCTGTTTTTTAATGTTCCTGTCCGTAAGAAATTCCTGAAATCTCCCCAGACCGAGGGAAGCTATATTTCCGACCTGATGGAGCACCTGGCATTATCCCATCCCTCCATCGCTTTCCGGTTTATGAACGGCAGCCAGCTGAAGTTTGCAACTTCCGGCTCCGGCGACCTGAAAGAAGTGATCTACAAGATCTACGGAAAAGAGACCTGGGATGAGATCATCCCCATGGACGCAAACAGAAATGGGCTCAGGCTTCACGGGTATCTGGGAAAGCCCTCCCGGAACCGTTCCAATCGAAACGGGGAGATTTACTACGTGAACTCCCGGTATATCCGAAGTAAAGTGCTGTTTCGGGCCATTGAAGACGGATATCACCTGTATCTGATGCAGCATAAGTACCCTTTCTGCATTCTCATGCTGGATGTGGATCCTTGCGTGGTGGATGTGAACGTTCATCCCACGAAAATGGATGTGCGGTTTGAAGAGCCTTCCCTGATCTATGATTTTGTTTCTCGGTCCATCGCAGAAAGATTAAAGGAAAATGATATGATGCCTCCGGTTTATCTTACGGAGGAAGAAAGAAAGTCACCGGATCCTGCATCGGCGCCGGAACCTTTCCAGGTGGCGGCTGCAGCCAAGGTGAGAGAGCAGGAAAGAAGAGTCACCATACCTGCGGGGACTGTCTCCAGACCGGCAGAGCCCGCAGAGGATGAAACATCTGCAAAAAAAGCGTTCGTGTATGAAGAAAATGTGGCAACTCCCGTTTCCTTCATCGAGGAACCGAAGGCCTCTTACGGTGGTATCGCCACCTTCTTTGATGACGATGAAGAAGGAGAAGCGACAAGTGCTCCCACGAAAGAAACTTTACCGGATCCTGTGAAAGTTCCCGAAGCTCTCCCCGTGAATGACATAAGGATGTCCAAAGAGCCGGAGATCAAGATCACATCCGCTGTGCAGATGGAGATCCCCATGCCCGATAAGGTGCTAACGGAAACCTCCAGACCTAAGTTCAAGGTCCTCGGGCAGTTTGCAGACACCTATTGGCTTTTTGAGTATGAAGAAAAACTCCTGTTGATGGATCAGCATGCAGCACATGAAAAAGTGAACTTTGAGAGATTCATGAAACGGTATGAAGCAGGAGAGATCCTGTCTCAGAGCATTCTGCCTCCGCAGATCGTTACTCTTACGGGACGGGAGATGGAAGTGTACCGGAAGTACCGTGACAAATTTGCCGAGATGGGCTTTGAAACGGAAGAATTCGGCGGAAAAGAGATCTCTGTTCACGGAGCGCCCATGGATCTTTATTCTGAAAATATCCGGGACCTTTTTCTCGAAATCCTGGATAATCTGGAGGATACCGGTCTTGGAAGATCCATGAGTATTGAGAGCCGTATTGCCACAATGGCCTGTAAGGCATCCGTCAAAGGAAACATGTCCATGACCCGGGAAGAAGTGGAAAGCCTCATCGACCAGCTGTTGGTCTGTGACAACCCGTATTTTTGTCCGCATGGACGGCCTACCATGATCTCGTTTTCCAAGTATGAGATCGATAAGAAGTTTAAGAGGATCGTATGACAAAAACGCCCCTGATCCTGCTGGCGGGTCCTACCGCGGTGGGAAAAACGGAAAGTTCCATAGCGTTGGCAAAAGCTTTGAACGGAGAGATCATATCTGCCGATTCCATGCAGGTCTACAGAGGCCTGGATGTGGGCAGCGCAAAGATCACCCGGGAGGAGATGCAGGGAGTACCGCATCATCTCATCGATATTCTGGATCCGAGAGAAGAGTTTCATGTGATGGCATTTCAAAACCTGGCAAGGAATGCTATTGAGGAGATCCAAAGCAGAGGGAAGGTTCCCGTTGTTACGGGAGGAACCGGATTTTATATCCAGGCCCTTCTCTACGGAGTGGAGTTTTCATCCGATGTGGATCAGGAATATCGGGACAGTCTTTGGGCGCTGCATGATGAAAAGGGCCCGGAAGTGCTGCATCAGATGCTTTCCGAAGTTGATCCGGATACGGCCGAAAACCTTTCTCCCAATAATGTGAAACGTGTGATCCGCTCCCTGGAGTTTTATCATGTGAATCATATGCCCATTTCCGAGCATAACCGGATCGAACGGGAGAGAACATCGCCTTATGAGTTCAGGTACTTTGTACTGACCATGGATAGAGAGAAGCTCTATGAACGCATAGATCTACGGGTAGATCTGATGATGAAGGCGGGGCTCCTTGAGGAAGTAAAGAAACTGAAGGAGAACGGCAGCGTACCGGAAGATACCGCCATGCAGGGCATCGGTTATAAGGAGATCCTCCATCACTTGAACGATCCGGAGGGGTATCCTCTTGATCAGGCGGTGGATGATATCAAAAAGAACACGAGACACTTCGCCAAACGCCAGCTCACCTGGTTTCGGCGGGAAAAGGAAGTGATCTGGGTGGATAAAGACAAGTTTTCGGATCAGAACGAACTGATCCAATATCTGATAGGAGAATCAAAAAAGATCTTATGAACATGTACGAAGAATTTGGAATCCGCCCTGAAGTGGAAGCATTCGGGCAGGAGATCTGGAACAACTTGAAAGAGGCATTTGAAGAACTTGACCGGTTGTCGGAACTGAATCAGTGCAAGGTCTTGAAAGCCATGCAGGATTGTAAAGTGTCCGAAGCCTGCCTTCATGGCACCACCGGCTACGGATATAACGATATGGGAAGAGATACGCTGGAAAGCGTTTACGCTGCGGTATTTCGTACTGAGGATGCGCTGGTCCGTCCCCAGATCACCTGCGGAACCCATGCGCTGTCATTGGCTCTTTCCGGGAATTTGCGTCCCGGAGATGAGATCCTGGCACCTGCGGGAAAGCCTTACGATACCCTGGATGAGGTGATTGGAATCAGACCTGCAAGGGGATCCCTTGCGGAATACGGTGTTTCCTATCGTCAGGTGGACCTTTCGCCGGATGGTTCTTTTGACTTTGAAAATATCAAAAAAGCGATCAATGATAAGACAAAACTCATCGAGATCCAGAGGTCCAAAGGCTATGCCGTTCGTCCCACATTTTCCGTGGATGATATCGGAAAGCTCATTGCATTTATCAAATCCGTAAAGCCTGATGTGATCTGTATGGTGGATAATTGTTACGGGGAGTTTGTGGAAGAAAAAGAACCCTCGGAAGTGGGAGCGGATCTGGTCGTGGGATCCCTGATCAAAAATCCCGGCGGCGGTCTTGCGCCCATCGGCGGTTATCTTGTGGGAAAACACGAATACATCGAGAATGCCGCCGCAAGGCTGATCTGTCCCGGCCTGGGTAAGGAAGTGGGAGCATCCCTTCATGTGATGAAAGCCTTATATCAGGGACTTTTCCTGGCTCCTTCCGTTACGGTAAGTGCGATAAAAACCGCTGTTTTTGCAGCTTCCGTTTATGAAAAACTGGGATTTGACGTCCTTCCTTCCGGTCATGAGAAGAGACATGACATCATTCAGTCCATTACCTTCCGGGACCCGAAGAAACTGGTGGCATTCTGCAAGGGCATCCAGTTTGCGGCCCCCATTGACAGTTTTGTAACTCCGGAACCCTGGGATATGCCCGGGTATGATGATCAGGTCATTATGGCTGCAGGAGCTTTTATCTCCGGAGCATCCATTGAACTATCCGCAGACGGGCCCATGAGAGAACCCTATGCCGTGTATTTCCAGGGCGGACTTACCTGGCAGCACGGGAAGTTTGGTATTTTGAAATCCCTTCAGCAGATGGTGGACGAAGGGCTTGTGAGCCTTGCATAAACGGGCTTTTCTATGGTAAAATTTATTGTCAACGCGTAGGTTTCCGACGCCCGGAGAGACCCTTTGGAGGGAAGCGTTATGAAACCGTATGAGAAGTTTTTGACCTATGGTCCCGAGGCGTTATCGGATGCCGAGATCCTGGCGATCCTGATCAGAACAGGGACGAAAGAGTTCTCCGCGACGGAGGTCGCCGAGAAGTTGTTAAAGGGGATCGGAGAGAAAGAGCGTGCACTTCACGGTCTGCGTTCCATGACAGTGTCCGAACTCATGGAGTATCCCGGGATAGGGGAAGTTAAGGCAGTCCGTTTGAAATGTATGCTGGAGTTATCTGCAAGGCTTGCTTCGCCGGAAAAGAACAGACTTTTGTGCGACGATCCGCAAGTTGTTGCGGATGCCTATATGGAGCGTTTGCGTTATCTGGACCGGGAGCGGGTGATCCTGCTTTTACTGGATAACCGGTTAAGACTCCTTCGGGAGGTGATGATCTCCATCGGAACGGCATCCTCTTCGGTTTTGTCACCCCGTGACATATATTCCGAGGCTTTACGGGGAGGTGGCGTGAGAACGATCCTCATCCATAACCATCCGGGAGGAGACCCTGCGCCCAGTCAGGCCGATATTCAGATCACGGAAAGACTGGTGAGCTGCGGAGAACTCCTTGGCATTGAATTCGTTGACCACCTGATCATCGGCGACGGCCGGTATGTCAGTATGAAAAAACAAGGATATTTTTAGGAAGGGGCAAAACAGTGTCTACTAACGTATTCGGTATCGATCTCGGTACCAATAACATTAAGATCTACAGTAAAAACGAAAACCAGATCCTGGTGGAAAAGAACATGATCGCCATCGAGAATAAGAAAAATCTGTTCGCATACGGCGATTCCGCATATGAGATGTATGAGAAGGCTCCCGGCAATATTCAGATCTCTTATCCTCTGAGCTTCGGCGTTATCGCAGACATCCAGAATATGCAGACCCTGGTCAGGTATTTTGTGACCGACATCAGCAAGACCGTTCCGAAGAATTCGGAATTCTATGTGTCCGTCCCCTTTGATATCACGGATGTGGAAAAGAGAGCATTTCTGGATCTTTTGAAGAGTTCCGATCTGAAGGCGAAGAAAGTATATGGCGTATGGAAAGCCGTGGCGGACGGCCTTGGCCTTGAGATCGATGTAAAGAACTCCCAGGGTGTCATGGTGGTGGATGTGGGATATGAGACCACAGAGATCTCCATCCTTTCCCTTGGAGGCGTTGTTCTCAGCAGACTGATCAAGATGGGTGGTGCCAGATTTGACGAATCCATCCGTACAGCCGTGAGAAAAGAATATGAACTCCATATCGGTGCAAAGACTGCGGAAAGCATCAAAATAGACCTGGATAACTTGGAGCGTGAGAATAAGAAAGCTGTTGTATATGGCCGTGCGGTAAGATCCGGTCTGCCCGTAAAGCGGGAAGTATCCGTGGATCTTGTGAACGACTGCCTCAGAGAGAACATCAACAGCATCATTGATAACGTCAAACTGATCCTGGAAAGAACGCCTCCGGAACTGGGCGCGGATATCTATCGTCATGGTATCTACCTCACCGGTGGTGCATCCCAGGTCAGCCATTTTGCGGAACTTGTCAGCAATGGTACCGGCCTTCAGGTCAATGTTGCGGCAGAACCGATCAAGAGCGTTGCTCTGGGCCTTCAGACCATCATCAATGACGATAATTACAAATCTGTCGCTACTGCATTTGAAGGAATGGCAGGTGTATGAGTCCTTTAGTAAAACCCAAAGGGGAGAAATTTACCATACCAAGCAAATATATCCTGCTTTTGTGTTCCATTCTCTGTGTCGCCCTGCTGATCGTTACGTATACGACTTCCGGTTTTGGAAATGCGGTCGCCAATGTGGCAGGGTTTGCCGTGATCCCTTTTCAGGAGGGGATCAGCAATGCGGGTTCCTATTTCGGAGACATGGAAGATCATTTTCGGGATGTCTCCGAACTGCTTGAGGAGAATCGGGAATTAAAAGCGAAGGTGGACGAACTTACCACGGAGAACACCAATCTGCAACAGGATAAGTTTGAACTGTCCACGCTTCGCAGGCTTTACGAGCTTGATGAAGAGTATTCCCAGTATCAGACGGTCGGGGCCAAAGTGATCTCCAAAGATGCAGGAAACTGGTATCATTCCTTTGTGATCAACAAGGGAAGTGATGACGGTCTTGCCGTTGATATGAATGTGATCGCCGGCAGCGGACTTGTGGGCCGTATCGTTACGGTGGGTTCCCACTGGGCTAAGGTTTCCTCCATCATCAGTGATAACAGTTCCGTTTCCGGCATGGTCTTATCCACATCCGATAACCTGGTGGTGGATGGCGGCCTGGAGAACTATGCGGAAGGTGTCATCGAATTCAGCAAACTGAACGATAAGAACAACGAAGTGGTAGAGGGGGACAAGATCGTCACCAGCCACATTTCTGATAAGTATCTGCCCGGTATCCTCATCGGATACATTTCGGTACTGAATACAGATTCCAATAACCTGACCAAATCCGGTTATCTGACACCCGCAGTGGATTTCATGCATTTGAACGAAGTTCTTGTGATCAAACAACTCAAACAGACTGTGGAGGAAGGACAGGACGGCTGAGCATCGCCCTTAGGATATGCGAAGAGCACTTACCGAATTTATTGTTATTTTCATATGTTTTTTATTACAATGTACGGTCTTTAAATGGTTGAGTCTGGGAGGGATCAGTCCCAATTTGCTGTTGATCGTAACGGCTTCCTGCGGTTTCATGATGGGTGACACCGCAGGACTGTTTACCGGACTTGTGTGCGGCCTGTTGGTGGATATCTTTTTTGGTGATTATATCGGCCTATACGGGCTTTTTTAC
>JAEEGL016301481.1_pt1 | contig 11320 bp, 11 predicted proteins | sample 9134231 | NCBI WGS metagenome assembly JAEEGL01 (sample SAMN16246548, study PRJNA631951) | gut metagenome | biome: gut microbiome; feature: rumen; material: fiber-attached | host: Bos | place: Iran: Karaj | collected 2018-10
AGATCAATCAGTAAAAGAAGCTATTGATCAATTAAAGAATAACGAAGATGAATATGAAACAATTAACATATGTTTCGTTGTTGATAAGCGAAGAAAACTAGTAGGCAAAGTATTAATTAAAGATTTATTATTTGCTAAAAAGACAGAATTCATTGGTGATATATGTGATAGAGAAATAAATTTTGCTAATACAAGTACAGACCAAGAGGAAGTAGCGAATTTATTCCAAAAGTATGATATTACAGTATTACCAGTTGTTGATAGTGAACAAAGACTAGTTGGTATCGTTACAATCGACGATGTAATGGATGTCGTTGAAGCTGAAGCAACAGAAGACATGAAAAAGATGGCTGCCATCATACCAATTGATAAGCCATATGATAAAACTGGCGTATTTGAAACAGTTAAAGCTCGCGTGCCATGGTTATTATTACTTATGATAAGTGCAACATTTACTGGTGGAATAATATCTAGTTTTGAAAGTAGTTTAGCTGTAATGCCAGTATTAACTGCTTTTATTCCAATGTTAATGGATACAGGTGGTAATGCTGGTGGACAAGCAAGCGTTAGTATTATTCGTGCCTTATCCTTAAATGATATTGAATTTAGTGATATATTCAAAGTAATGTGGAAAGAGTTTAGAGTAGCAATACTATGTGCTGGGATATTAGCAATATGTAATTTTGGTAAATTATTAATAATAGATAGAGTATCTATGGTTGTTGCTAGTGTTGTTTGTTTAACTTTATTAGCTACTGTTGTAATAGCTAAATTCATTGGTTGTACATTACCTATGATTGCAAAAAAGCTTGGTTTTGACCCAGCAGTAATGGCTAGTCCATTTATTACTACTATCGTAGATGCTTGTAGTTTATTAATATATTTCTTTATAGCTACAACAATATTACAAATATAAAAAAAAGAAGCTATGCTTCCTTTTTTTATGCCTCAGGCAATAAATTGTCTAAATACTTAATTACATCTTCTTTAGAATATTTATTAGAATTATACATCCAATAAATAGATACATTAACTATAGCTCCTAAATAGAACTTAGATATTATATTAGAAGGAACGTCTTTATAACGATTACTTTCTTCTAATCTTGTTAATAGTTCATTATCTATTACACCATATATAATATCAGTTAAGATACTATTCTTATTCTTATTTGCTATAGCTAAGTACGTTTCTTTTTGACTTTCAATATGATTTAAGAATAGCTTAATCATTTCTAGATAATAATCTTTAGTACTATTAATTGTTTTATTACTTGCTAATTTGTTGATTAATGCCTCTTTAGAATCATTAACCAACGCTGATAATAACTCATATTTATCATCATAATGAGCATAGAATGTGGAACGGTTTATTAATGCTTTAGAGCATATATCAGAAACTTTAATTTCTTCAAATGCTTTTTCTTTCATAAGTTCTAGAAGAGCATTATATAGAGAATTTTTAGTTTTAATCACACGCAAATCTGTTTTATTCATATTAATTCACTCACACAAATTAGATATATCATATCAAAAAACGCTTGTAAAGATATCAAACAGGTTGTTGGTTATTTATTTATACAAAAATAAAAAAGTGTTGTTTATTTAAAGGTAATAAAAAACCAATTAGTTAACAATTGGTTTTATTTTTTATCAGTTTCATTCATGAAATCTTCGAAACCTATTTCATCAAAGATACCATCTTCATTTTGAATATTATTTATCTTTTCATTCATGATATCTTCTTGAGTAGGTTGTTTATTTTTCTTTTTTCTTTTTTTATCCTTTTTAGGTTGCTCTTGAGGAGTATCTTTCTTTTCTTCTATAGGCTTTTCATCAAAATCTATTGAAGGTTGAACCTTATCTTCTTTTTTTGGTTCCTCATCAAAATTAATTGATGGTTGAACTTCTTTTTTCTTTTTATCTTGTTTAGGTTCTTCTTTAACTTCCTCTTTTATTTCTTCAGTTACTTTAACTTCTTCTTTAACCTCTGGTTGTGTATCTTCTTGATGTTTCTTTTTCTTTTTCTTCTTTCTCTTACCTTCAGTATTATCTTGAACTTCTGGTTTTGGAGTAACTACTTCAGGAGTTTGCTCAACTACTGGAGTTTCAATAACTTCTTTAGTTTCTTCAATTACTGGTGCCTCAATTGGTTTTTCTTCCTCAACTTTAGGAGCACTAGCAATATTATTGAAGTTAGCTTTAACTGTTTTAATTGTAACTGTCTTAATTACTTTTGGAGGTAATACTGGTTTAATTGAAGGATCAGCTTTTAGTTTAATGAATCTAACAATTTCATTAAGAATAATATCTTTTTCTTTTTCTAATAAAAGATCGTGACGAGCTTCGTTATAGTATCTACCTTTAACAGAAGTTAAATGTAATTTATTATATTTCTTTTCTAGTTTGATAACATCTTTAGCAAAATGTGTTGCTGGATCATCTTTACCACTTAAGATTAAGATAGGTAAGTCTTTTGGAATACCTTTTAATATCTTTCTCTTATTATTCATTTTCATTGATTTAAACATAGTAATAAATCCATTATTCTTAAATTGGAAATCAGTATATGGATTATTACGATAATATCTATCTAAAGCTTTATAATCTTTAGATACCCAGCACAATTTAAACTGATTATTGGCAAAGTATTTAGGAAATTTACCAATAGTCATATTTTGTAATGCTCTACTGTGACCTAATGGACCACCTGTGAAATATGATTGAAGATATCCATTAAATATAGCTAAATTTAAAATAGCTGTAGACATAACAGTTGAACCCATTATAATAACACCACTTAATTCATCACCATACATACCTATATAGTTTCTTGTAATGAATGAACCAAAAGAGAATCCTAACATAAATAATTGTAATCCAGGATATTCTTTTTTAATAATTCTAGTTAATGTATGAGCATCTTCAACTAATATTTTAGCGCCATTCTTTTTAGCTATGTAACCTCTATGTTGTCTATCTATAGTTGATTTACCATGTCCTAGATGATCTTCTCCGCATACAATATATCCTTCTTGATTAAGTATATTAGCTATTTCTTCATACTTAGTCATACATTCAATCATACCATGCGAAATTTGAACAATACCTTTTATTGGAATTGTTGGAATCCATATTGTAGCATGAATAGTTGTAATCTGATCATGGGATTTGTATGTTACTTCCTTTTTCATATCTTCACCTTATTTTATTCTATCATACTTATATTATAGTATATTTTTAAAGGGTTTTAATAGTATTTATTTTTAATACATAGATTTTTAGTAAATTTCGTGTCAAAATTAATATTTAAAATAGGTCATATATGATGTATAATTAGTATAGTAAAAGAGGTTATTATATGATAACAGATGTCGTAGCAGGATTAGTAAAAAAAGATGGTAAGTTTCTTATTGCTAAAAGAATTTGGGGCAATGAAACTAGTGTTAATAAATATGAATTCCCAGGTGGAAAAGTAGAAGAAGGAGAAGATTTTCTTCATGCTATTGAAAGAGAATTACGAGAAGAAATGTGTATTGAAGTAAAAGGAGTAAGTGAGTTATTAAATTATACTCATGATATACCTGGAAGAACAATTAATCTTCATTTAATTCTATGCGATTATTTAGATGGAGATATAAAATTAACTGATCATTCTGAAATTAAATGGGTAGATAGATACGATATTTTAGAGAATGAATTATGTCCTGGTGATGAACACATAGCCAAAGAACTAATCAATAAAAATATTATATAGAAAAATAGGATTAATAATTGTATAATGGTTAATAGGTGTTTATTATGACAGAAAAAGAAATTTATGATAGATTAAGCGAAGTGTTTAAAACAATATTTGATGATGACTCAATAATTGTTAATGAATTTACTTCAGCAGATAGTATAGATGGTTGGGACTCATTAGAGCATATTAATTTAATGGTAGCCGTAGAAAATGAATTTGGTATTAAATTTAATATGGGTGAAGTAACAACTATGGAAAATGTGGGGGATATGGTTAATATTATAATGTCTAAGTTATAGTATTAATCTTTTTTGCGTTATGAAATTTGATCATATTGGTATAGCATGTGAAGATATAAATACTCTACTTAATAAGTTAAAGAAAGTAATGAATATCATTAATGTATCTGATATAGTTTATGATGAATTACAAGATGCTAATCTATGTATGATAACTCTAGAAGATAATACAAATATTGAGCTTATAAGTGGTAATATGGTAGCTAATATTGTTAATAAAAGACAATATTTATATCATACATGTTATAAAGTAAATAATATTGAAGAAATGATAAATAAGTTAGTTAATGAAGGTGCTATGCAAATTAGTGAGATTAAAAAAGCTAAGTTATTTAATGGGAAAAGAGTAGTTTTCCTAATGTGGGATTTGGGGTTAATTGAGTTAGTGGAGGAATAGTTATGGTTTTAACAGGAAGTAAATTCTTTGTTTTCTTAATATGTGCATTATTGCTATATTATGTATTACCTAAGAAATATAGTTATATTTCCTTATTTTTATGTAGCATTTATTTCTTATTCTTTAACAATCTAACTATATTTAATATATTATTCGTTGCATTACTATTAGGCATTACTTATGGTGGAGGAATACTAATAGATAAATATCAAAAAGAAAAAGATAAAAAGAAAACTAAAATATTCTTTATTGGTAGTATTAGTTTAATATTACTAATAGTAGGTTATTTGAAATATACTAATATGTTTATTTCAATAATTAATACGTTCTTAACTAATAAAATAAGTTATATAAATACTAATCCTCCTTTAGGATTATCATATATATCTTTAATTATGATTGGATACTTAATAGATACTTATTGGGGTATTACTAAAGTACAAAAGAATCCTGTTAAATTGGGTTTATTTTTAACTTATTTCCCTATATTAACTAGTGGTCCATTTATTAAGTATAATGATACAGAAAAACAACTTTATAATAGAAAGAAATTTAATTTAGAAGTATGCTTAAATGGTTTATTAAGAATTCTTTTAGGTGCTTTTAAAGTATTAATTATATCTACTAGAATAGGTTTATATGTAGATGGAGTATATAATAATTTAAGTGAGTACTCAGGTTTCTTGGTAATACTTGCTATATTATTATATGTATTCCAATTATATGCTAACTTTAGTGGTACTATCGATATTGTTATTGGTGTATCTAATATGTTTGGTATTGAATTACCAGAAAACTTTGATAAACCATTATTATCCGAAACTATTACAGAGTTCTGGAGAAGATGGCATATTACTCTAGGTACTTGGTTAAAGAATTATATCTTCTATCCAATTATGAAGAGTGAATGCATGCAAAAGTTAACTAAAAAATACAGATATAAACATCCAAAAGCTAAAAGAATACCTATGTATATTAGTTTATTAATTGTATGGTTCTTAATTGGTTTATGGCATGGTGGTAAACTAACATTTATTATTGGATCTGGTTTATTACAATGTTTATATATAGTTATTGAAGATTTATATGATGCTGCTGATTCTAAAAGAGATCCATCACTTAAATTATTTAGAATTATAAGAACATACTTATTATTTGCTTTTGCAATGATATTCTTTAGAGCAACTAGTTTAAGTAATGCTTTTGATATTATAGGTAATATATTTAAGAATGGTAGTTTTGATTTATTCTCAACTGGTTTATCTATGATCAATGGTATTATATTAGCTATTTCTTTATTAGGTTTATGTATATTTGATTATTATATAGATGAAGTTAAATCATTCTTTAGAAATACTTCTAATGTAATGAGATTAGGATTTATACTTGGATTAATTCTTATAATACTTCTATTTGGAATATATGGTATTGGTTTTAATGTAACTGATTTCATATATAGTAAGTTTTAGGAGGTGAAGAGAATGAATAAGTATTTTAAAATATTTGCTGAAGTATTTATATTTATAACTTTATTTGTTTTCATTAATAGATTAGTAGCTCCTAAATATATTGATTCTTTAGTAGAAGGTAGTTTAACTTCTGACTACTATAAATCAGGTTTTAATCATGATGTATTAATATTTGGAGATTGTGAAGTATATTCTAATATATCTCCAGATATTATGTTTGAAACTACGGGTATATTAGCTTATAACAGAGCTAATGCACAACAAATGATGTGGCAATCATATTACTTATTACAAGAGTCATTAGTATATGAAACACCTAAAGTAATTATGTTATCAGTTGGTGGCTTAAGAAATGGTGTTAAAGATGCTAGTGAAGCTTATAATAGATTAGCTATTGATAAAATGAAATGGTCTAGTTATAAAGTAGATATGATAAATGCTTCTAAAACTAAAGATGAAACTATATTCTCATATATGTTCCCAATATTAAGATATCATTCTAGAATAGATAGTTTAACTAATGAAGATCTTAAATATTTATTTGAAGATACTACTGCTAACTATAGTGGTTATATAATAAATACTAAGACTGTTCCATATACTAATTGGCCAGTTAAGAGAGAATTAAGTGATTATCGTTTTGATGAAAAATCAGTTATATATTTCGATAATTTCGTTCAATTATGTAAGAAAAAAGGAATAAAATTAATATTATTTAAAGCTCCTAGTTTATATCCATATTGGTATGATGAATGGGATAATTGGGTAGATAGTTATGCTAAAGATAATGGAATAGTATATTTAAATTATAACTATAATGAAAAAGCTTTAGGTTTAGATTATCAAACAGATACATATGATGGTGGTATGCATCTAAACTATAATGGAGCATATAAATTAAGTACATTTATAGCTAACCAATTAACTAATTTATATGGACTAGAAAGTCATAAAGGAGATCCTTACTATCAAAGAAAGTTATTTGCTTTCCAAGATGCCGTAATTAAGTCTCAAGAAGATAATTAAGCAACTAATTAGTTGCTTTTTATTTGCTAAAAATATGAAATAATGCTATTATAAACGAGTTGGGAAGTGTACTGTATGAAACAAGTAGTTCAAACACCTTGGTATCATTCATATGACCGAGTTAGACCACACTTAGATTATCCAAATTGTTCTGCTTATAAGTTATTAGAAGATACTGCTAAAAAGTATCCAAATTATATAGCGTATGAATATTTTGGTAAGAAAGTTAAGTTTAAAAAATTTATTAAGAAAATAGATAAAGCTGCTAAAGCTTTTAAAGCATTAGGAGTAAATTATCAAGATGTAGTATGTGTATGTATGCCTAATACACCTGAAGGTATAATTTCTTTCTATGCTTTAAATAAAATAGGAGCAGTAGCAACTATGATCCATCCGCTTTCATCTGAAAGTGAAATTAGATACTTTGTTGAATTAACAAAAAGTAAGTTTATTGTTGTAGCTGATTTCGTTGCTGATAAAGCTAATAATGTTGCTAAAGATACTACATTACAAGGTATTATAGCAGTATCTGCTGGTTATTCTATGTCTTTAGCTATGAAGATGGGTTATAAAGTTACAGCTGGTATGCAAGTATCATATCATAAGACTGATATAACTCTAACATGGAAAGAATTTATTAAAATAGGTAAGAAATATAAGAAAACATATAAGACTTCTTTTGATGGAGAAGATGTAGCTGCTATATTATATAGTGGTGGTACTACCGGAGTACCTAAAGGTATTGAGTTAACTAATAATAACTTTAATGTTCTAGCTGTAGGTGTTAAAGAAGTAATGGTTGTATTTGAACCACAAGATTCAATATTATGTATTATGCCTATATTCCATGGATTTGGTTTAGGTGTATCAGTACATGGTGTATTATGTGGTGGAGGTAAGTTAATTTTAGTACCACAATTTAGTGCTAAAACATTTGATAAATTAATTACTAAACATAAACCAAATGCTATAGTAGGTGTACCAACATTATTCGAAGCTTTAATTAGTAATAAGAACTTAGATGGTGTTGATTTATCTTACTTAAAGATGGTTATTTCTGGTGGAGATTCATTATCTCTAGGATTAAAAGAAAAAGTAGATAGATTCTTAATGGAACATGGAGCAAAAGTACAAGTAAGAGAAGGCTATGGTTTAACTGAAGCTTTATCAGCTTGTTGTGTTACTCCAGCATTCTATTATCGTCCAGGAAGCATTGGTTTACCATTCCCAGATACATATATTAAGATTGTTAAACCAGATACTCAAAAAGAATTAAAATATGGTGAAGTAGGAGAAATATGTATAGCAGGTCCTTTACTAATGAAAGGATACGTTAATAATCCTAAAGAAACTAACAACACATTAAGAAAACATAAAGATGGTATGGTATGGTTACATACTGGTGATATGGGATTCATGGACCCAGATGGTTATGTATATTTCAAACAAAGACTAAAAAGAATGATAATGAGTTCAGGTTATTGTGTATATCCACAATATATTGAAAACGTTGTAGATAGTTTAGATGAAGTATTATATTCATGTGCTATAGGAATACCACATCCATATAAACAAGAAGTAGCTAAAGTATTTATAGTACTTAAAGATAAAAATAATAAAACAAGTACTGTATTAGAAAAAATAAAGAAACATTGTGAATCACAATTAGCTAAATACTCTTGGCCATACGAATATGAGTTTAGAGATAGTTTACCTAAAACATTAGTAGGTAAAGTAGCTTATAAGAAACTTATGGAAGAAGAAGCTGAAAAAAGAGAAAAAATGGCTAAAAATGTAAAGAATAGTGATAAATAGTGACATATAACATATTTATATCTTATAATTATAATAGGTATATATTGAATAATTATCTGAAAGGGTGATTTTATGTTAGAAGAAGTTAGACAAAGAGCTAACGAACTATATGATCAAGAAAAAGATCAAGATAAAAAGAATAAATTATCTTGGGCTATTTCCATGCTACAAGATAATATGGCTTTTTCTAAAATGACTAGTAGTGTAGCATTTAGTATACTTGGACTATTAGGATATGAAAAAGAAGAAATACCTAAATTCTATATGAAGTTGGTGTTAGCTAAAAATTAATATATGAAAGCATCCATATGGATGCTTTTTATTTTGTATTAAAAAAGAGCCTTTTACTAGTGATATATAGTTATTTATTTGATATAATTATCTATAGTATAAAGGAGGAATATACATGATCAAGGTAGAAGATGTTTCTAAAAAGTTCACTAAAAAAGATGAAAATAAGAAACAAATTGAATTCTATGCTGATGAACATCTATCTTTTGAAGCTAAAGATGGAGAAGTATTAGGTATATTAGGTCCAAATGGAGCTGGTAAAACAACTTTATTACGTATGTTAGCAGGAGTTATGGAACCTACTAGTGGTAAGATAACTATTGATGATATGACATATGATAAAGACCCATTAGAAATAAAAAGAAAAATAGCTTTTATGTCTGGTAATACTAAACTATATAAAGATTTATCTCCTAGAGAGTTATTAACTATGTGTAGTCATTTATATGGTGTAGATGAAGAAAAGGGTAAGAAACAAATCGAAGATGCTATTACTAAGTTTGATATGAGTTCTTTTCAAAATCAAAAAATAGGTAATTTAAGTACTGGTCAATATCAAAGAACTAGTGTATCTCGTTGTGTTATACATGATCCACAATACTATATATTTGATGAGGCTACATCAGGTTTAGATATTATATCTTCTCAAGTAATATTAGACTTTGTTAAGAGTGAAAAAGCTCGTGGTAAATGTATATTATATTCAACACATTATATGGAAGAAGCTCAAAATATATGTGATAGATGTATATTAATACATAAAGGACATATTATTAAGATAGGTACTCCAAATGAAATAATTGAAGAAACAGGTACTACTAACTTAAGAGATGCATTCTTTGCTTTAATAGAAGAGGTGAAGAAATGAAAATAAGAGTTGTAAGAGAAATAATACTTAAAGAAATAAGATCAATTGTAAGAGATAAAAAGAGTTTAATGAAATTAATAATAACTCCATTTATTATTCCAGCATTTGTCTTCTTTATGTCTTATTTATATGGTAATGTTGAGGATGTTGTTATTGAAGGAACTCAAAAAGTAGGTTATAACTATGAATTATCTGCTCCAGAATTAACTATATTATCCGAAATAGATATTGAAATGGTTCATTATGATACTAAAGAAGAAATGGATAAAGCTTATTCTGATAAAGATATAGTAGCTTATATTGATTTAGATGAAAAAGGTGAATATACCGTTTATATGAATAATAATGATCAAACAGGTTCATTATTAGCAGGTAGTTACGCTATGGGATATCTAGAAGCTTATAATAACTATTTAGGTAATAATTATTTAATAGGTGAAAATATTGATACAGAGAAAGTATATCATGCTATAACATATAAAACTGGAGAATTAAGTGATGGTTCAAGTTATATGGTTAATATGATTATATCTTTTGCTATGACTTATAGTTTAATGGTTGTTATGTTAGCAGCTATATATGGTTCATGTGATTCTGTTGCTGGTGAAAAAGAAAGAGGTACATTAGAAACAATGTTAACTTTCCCAATTAGTAACTTTGAAATAATGGCTGGTAAGTATTTAGCTATCTTCTTAACTAGTTTAGCTACTGCTGGTTTAGCATTATTCTTATCATATGGTTCTGTTGGTTTATCAGCTCATTTATTTGAAATATATAAAGGAATTAATTTAAGTATTACAGTAGGTTCAATATTATTAACACTATTAACACTAGTTACTGGATGTGTTATATGTTCTGGATTATGTATTGCTATTACTAGTTTCTGTAATACATTTAAAGAGGCTCAAGAAGCTTTATCTCCTTTATCTATGTTAACTATTATTCCAATGTTCTTATCTATGTTAAATATTGGTACTCCATGGTGGGTATATTTAATTCCAATATGTGGTCAAGGTATGATGTTAGATAATATTATATATGGTAAAGTACAAGTATTAGATATGGTTGTATTATTAATATCTAGTGTAATATTCTCAATTATATTATTAATTTATATAGCTAAGAGATATAAATCAGAGAAAGCGATATTTGGGGGTTAATTATGAATAAGAAGAATATATTAAAATATATAGTACTAATTGGTTGTTGTATCTTTTTAGGTTTATTCTTTAGTGGTTTCTTTGAAGATAAAGATACCTCTAATGGATATCAAAAAGATTTCTTTAAAGAAGTTAATAAAGATTATAAAAAAGATGATAAAGATGTATCTTCTAAATTCATTGATGCTCAAGTAGAAGTAGATACTAAAGTAAAAGAATTTAGTAAAGAATTAATAGATAATAATCCTAAAATG
>JAEEGL016568871.1_pt1 | contig 11320 bp, 8 predicted proteins | sample 9134231 | NCBI WGS metagenome assembly JAEEGL01 (sample SAMN16246548, study PRJNA631951) | gut metagenome | biome: gut microbiome; feature: rumen; material: fiber-attached | host: Bos | place: Iran: Karaj | collected 2018-10
CTGGTGATCATGATCCTGGTGGGCCTGGTGGTCGTGGGCGGCCTGAAGCGGATCGCCGCTGTGACCGAGAAGATCGTACCTTTTATGGTCATTCTCTATATGATCGGTACGATTACGATTTTCTTCATGCATATCGACCAGTTCGGCGCGGTGTTTTCCTCTATCTTTACAGGGGCGTTCGGCGGCCTGAAACCCGTGGCGGGCGGCGCTGCAGGCTTCGCCATGAAGGTTGCGATTGAATGGGGCATGAAGCGGGGCGTCTTCTCCAATGAAGCCGGCCTCGGTTCCTCCGTAATGGTTCATTCCAATTCCAATGTCAAGGAACCGGTGAAACAGGGAATGTGGGGCATCTTTGAGGTGTTTGCGGACACGATCGTGGTCTGCACGCTGACCGCATTTTCCGTCCTTTCCTCCGGCCTGATCGATCTGGATACCGGCAGGCTGGTCAGCGAAGCTTACGTCAACAGTGCCGGCACATCCCTGACCCTGAGCAATGCCAACCTGGTATCCTCTGTTTTCGACAAGCAGTTCGGTTTTATCGGTTCCGCGTTCATCGCGGTTTCCATTATGCTGTTTGCCTTCTCGACCGTCCTGGGCTGGAGCCATTACGGCACCAAGGCCTGTGAATATCTGCTCGGTGAAAAGAACACCATTCCTTACCGGATACTCTTCGTCCTGCTGGTCTTCGGCGGAGCGGTCATGGGCAACAACCTGGCCTGGGATCTGGCGGACACCTTCAACGGTCTGATGATGATCCCGAACCTGATCGGCGTCATCGCCCTTTCAGGCGAAGTGGCAAAGATCACAAAGAACTACGTGGACCGCCATCTCCGCGGAAAAAAGGAAAAGCCCATCTACTCCGCCTTCCCGGATGTACAGGCGGAACAGGAGGCCGCACAGGATACCGGCGCGGACGATTGATTCCCTTTGGGATTCACCGATATCCGGGTATTGTGAAAGGCAGGCATCCCGCTCCGGATGCCTGCCTTTTGTTTGTGTCACAATGCTTATTTGAGGCCCTTGATCATCGCCAGGTCGCCGTACAGGATGGAATCGTCGCCCAGGGCGGCGTTTTTGATCTCCACAGTCTTGCGGATCTGCGGCATGCAGTAGCGGTCGACCTCCGCCAGGATTTTCTTGAGGAATACATCGCCGAGTGCTTCGATCACTCCGCCGCCGTAAAGGATCAGGTCCGGGGAGAAGGTGTTGATCATGTTGCCGGTGGCAACCGCCAGCCAGTGGCATGCCCGGTCGACGGCCTCCATGGCCACTTTGTCCTTGTCCTCCAGCGCCTTGACCAGCTTCTTTGAACGGAACACACCTTCCGCAACGGCTTCCGCCATCTCGCTCTCACGTCCGCGGGCCACCTGCTGGCGGATATAGGCGCTCATTCCCTGTTTGCTGGAAAAGGCTTCCAGGCATCCGCGCTGACCGCAGTTGCACAGGGGGCCTTCCGGATCCAGAATCATATGGCCGTACTCTGCCGCCTTGAAATGGTGCCCCGTGTACAGCGAACCGTTCAGGACCAGCCCTCCGCCCATGCCGGTGCCGACAAAGAATCCGACGATATTCTGATACCCGCGGCCCGCGCCGAAATGATACTCGCCCAGCACGCCCAGGTTGACGTCATTGCCGACAAAGAAGGGGACGCCGAATTTCTTGCGCATGGCGCCGGCCATATCGTAATCCTTCCATGGCAGGTTCGGCGTAAAGAGCACGATTCCTTTGTCCTGGTCGATCACGCCGGGGGCGCAGGAAGCGACAGCGTTCAGTTCCTTCTTGTCGATACCGGATTCCTTGATCATTTCCTCGACCACGTCGACAATGACCTTCTCCACATCCGTCGACGCGGAGCCGCCGCTCTTCGAGCGCTTCTTCAGCCGGTAGATAATCTCATCCTTCTCGTTGAAAATAGCGCCGAGCACCTTGGTTCCGCCCACATCCAGACAAATATTGTATTTCCCTGCCATGATCCGTCCCTCCTCCTCAAACTACTTTCTGAACAATCCATGCAGCCGTTTCCTGAACGACTCCCGCTTATTCTCCTGGATTTCCGCCGGTTTCAGTTCTTCCTCCGTCGGAATCTCCTCCGGTGTCTTTTCCTCTTCTTCCTCCGGTTCGCCCTCCAGCGAAACAGTGCGTGTGCTGAAATACCGGTACAGGGCCTCCTGTGATGAGGTGCCTTCCCGATCCGTCACCTGTACATAGGTTCCGTCCGGGAGCATATGCCATGCTTTCTCCCGGTCGTTGCGGATCGCATCAAGGATCTCGTTCAGCTGTTCCCGGGTATCCGGTGTCACCGCCTCGATAAAAGCCTCCACCCGCCGTTCCAGATTCCGGTTCAGCAGGTCGCCTGAGCCGATAAAGAGCCGCTGGTCCTCTCCCTCGCCGAAGCTGTAGATCCGGCTGTGCTCGAGCCACCTGCCCACGACGCTGATGACCGTGATGTTGTCCGACACGCCCTGGATCCCGGGACGCAGGGAGCAGATCCCCCGGATAAACAGTTCCACCTTCACGCCTGCTTTGGAGCATTCGATCAGCTTCTTCATGATTTCCCGGTTGTTGATGGCGTTTGCCTTGATCGTCACCCGGCCGTTTTCGCCTTTTTCGATCTCCCGGTCCAGCATCTCGATCACCCGCGGCTTAAAGGTCAGCGGAGCGATCCAGAGGTGATGGGCTTCCGGCGGGATCCGGCCCTCCTCAAGGGCCGCAAAAGCCATTTCCGCTTCGACCCCGGCATCTTCCCGGGCAGTAATCAGGGACAGATCGGTATACTGTTCGCCGGTCACCTCGTTGTAGTTGCCGGTACCCACCTGGGTGATCCGGCTGACCTGGCCGTTGTGCACCAGGGTGATCACGCAGAGCTTGCTGTGGACCTTATGGTCCGGCAGGCCGTAGATCACGCGGCATCCGGCGTCCTCCAGCATCTCGGAATAGTCGATATTGTTCTGCTCGTCGAACCGGGCCCGCAGCTCCAGCAGGCACAGCACGTCCTTTCCGCGGTCTGCCGCGTATGCCAGGGCCGCGGCGATCTTGCTGCTGCCGGACATGCGGTACAGCGTGATTTTAATGGATTGAACCTCCGGATTGTCCGCCGCTTCATAGATCAGGTCCACAAAGGCCATCATGCTCTGGAAGGGGAAGCTCATCAGGAGATCGCGCTTGCGGATATAGTCGAAATATTCTCCCTTCTTCAGTCCGATATCCCGGGCCGGTTTCCGTTCCGGATACCGGAATCCCGCCGGGCCGCCGATTGCGGAACGGAAGGAAAGATCAAAGGGAATATTCTGGGTGAAAACCCGCTCCTCCGGAACCTTGAGCTTGCGGATCAGCAGCGCCCTGGCGGGATCTGTCAGTTTCCCGGTGATGCGCACGCGTACCGGCATTTCCCGCTTTCTTTTGGACAGCATGCCGGATACCTTGTTGCGCAGGTCGTCCACCGCCCGGTCCTCCGGGCTGGAGAAAAAGACGTCTGCGTTCCGGGTAACATCCACAATGGCGGACTGGATAATCGTTTCTTTTTTCAGCAGCACCGGCAGGAAATGCCGGACCAGCTGGGCTGTCGGAACGATCTTCTGGGTGCCGTCGATTTCAAAGCTTTCGTAGGCGGGCACCCGGTGAAGAGGAATAATGCAGAGCTTCTCCCCCGTCCCTCGGCCCAGGAAGGCAATGATGTTCGCTTCCCCGTGCCACAGGAAAGGCAGGGCCTGGTCAATATTGATGATCTGAGGCTGCAGAAGATCCCGGATATCGCCGAAAAGCTTCTTGCTCATCAGTTCGTCCACCTTGCTGATCTTCTTGAAGTCCAGAATCTCCACCTTATTGGCGCGCAGCTCGTCCCGGATCCCTTTCCAGATGCTTTCCATCAGCACCTGCTGTTCCCGCGTGATCCGCAGCGTTTCCGCGATCTGCTCCGAGGGCAGCATTCCGGACACCGGATCCCGGCTGTCCGGCATCAGCAGCACCCGATGGGTCAGAATGCCGATCCGCACCCGGTAAAACTCATCGAGATTGGACTGATAAATCATCAGGAACTTGAGCCGTTCCAGCAGGGGCACCTTCGGGTCCGCGGCCTCCAGCAGCACACGCTGATTGAAGGCCAGCCAGCTGATCTCCCGGTTGACATACAGCTCCTCTGTCCGTGCCGGTTCACTGATTTTGATTTTCTTTTCCTTTTCCTTCGGAGGCATAATCCACTCATTCCTTCAGTATTCTTTTTTGTATCCGGGTTTTCTTTTTTTATCTTATCACAGCGGTTGTTGAATTGGAAGGGAAAAAACCCGTTCTTTTCCTGTCACATCTGCTGCAGCAGCAGTGTGATCTTGCTCTTCATCAGGTCGAAAGCCACATCGTTCAGCCCGCTGTTGATCACAATGTCCGCCATGGCCCGGGTGGGCTCCACATAAAGGTAGTGCATGGGCTTCACCGTCGTCAGATACTGCTTCGCGATCCCTTCCACATCCCGTCCGCGTTCCTTCACGTCCCGGATCACCCGGCGAAGGATGCGCTCGTCTGCGTCCGCCTCCACATCCACTTTGATATCCAGCAGGTTGCGCAGCTCCTCATTCTGCAGCACCATGATGCCTTCCACAAGAATGACGTCCGCCGGCCGGATCGTCACCGTCTGGGAAGATCGGTTATGCACCGTGTAATCATAAACCGGGCATTCCACTGCCTCTCCTCTTTTCAGCGCGTGGATATGGTCGATGATCATCTGCGTTTCAAATGCGTCCGGATGATCGTAATTGATTTTTTTCCGCTCCTCAAAAGGCAGGTCGTCCCGACGCTTGTAATAATTGTCATAGTAAAGAACGGAAACCCGGTCCCCGAAAGCTTCCTTCAGCCGGTTGGTAAATGTGGATTTCCCGGAACCTGTACCGCCCGCAATCCCGATCAGAATGCTCATCATGACACCTTCTGTATTTTTTCAGCCGTTGGTTGGCTTCCATGCTTTCCGGCTGGTATATTATCAGTATTATTTCTCCCCCCGATCGTTCTTTTCCTTCCTTTTCCGGCCATTTCCCCTGCCATGGCAGGGGATTTCTTTCTGCCCGGCGAAAAGTTAAAAACGGTCCCTTTGGCGGAAGGGCCGGTATGCATTCCTGTTATGAAAGGAAGTCTTTGAAATGAACTGCAAGCTTCTGGTCATTATCGTCATGGTTGCTGTTTTCTGCTATCAGCTGTTTCTGTCCTTCATCCGGCTCCGTTCGGAGAAAAACAGGATCCCGGACAATGTTTCAGATGTATACGACGCGGAAACCTATCAGAAATGGCGCGCCTATCATGCGGAAAAAGGGCGTTTTGAGATCGTTTCCTCCGTTTTTTCCTTCGCGGTCGACCTGTTGCTGATGGCATTCAATACCTATGCTCTGTTCGCCGGGCTCTTCCCGGACGATCTGTTCCTGCAGCTGTTTGCCGTCCTGCTGCTCTCCGCCCTCTCTTCCCTGCTCCTGCTTCCCTTTGCCTGGTACGATACCATGGTGATCGAGGAAAAATACGGTTTTAACCGGACAAAAAAGGGAACTTTCTTTGCGGATCAGGCCAAACAGTTTCTGATCAGCCTGCTGATTCTGTCCGGTATCGGTGCCCTTCTGATGGGCGTCCACCAGCTGCTGGGCGACTGGCTGATTCTGGCCTTCGCGGTCCTGATGACGCTGTTTGCCCTGGCCGTTTCCTTCCTTTTTCCCTTTTTCAGCAAAATTTTCAATAAATTCACCCCCCTGGAGGACGGCGATCTGAAGGCACGGCTGACCTCTCTGCTGGAAAAGAACGGATACCGGGTCCGGGATATTAAGGTGATGGATGCCTCCCGCCGGACCACGAAATCCAACGCCTATTTCACCGGCTTCGGAAAGATGAAAACCATCGTTCTGTACGATACGCTGGTCAACACCATGACCCCGGATGAAATCTGCGCCGTTTTTGCCCATGAGATGGGCCACGGGCTCCATAAGGACACGCTGAAAAACCAGATCCTGACCTTTGTCCAGATGGCCCTGCTGGCCGTACTGGCCTGGCTGACGCTCCGGACACCCGGAATTTTCACCGCCTTTGGATTCAGGGAAGTCAATTACGGCTTTGCCATGATTCTGATCATGAGCGTCGAGTTTGCGTTGGTAGCTCCGCTGTTCGGTCTCCTCGCCAACTGGTTCTCCAGGCGGGCTGAATACCGGGCGGATGCCCAGGCTGTTCAGGAGGGCTATGGCGACGCTCTGATTTCCGGGCTGAAAAAGCTGAGCAGGGAAAACCTTTCCGATCTTTCTCCCTCTCCTCTGCTGGTCACCCTGGAATATTCCCATCCGACCCTCAGCCAGCGGATCACTGCCATTGAAACGCTGAAAAAAAGCGGGAAAGCCTCAGCATTCCCGGCTTAATAAACAATCCGTGTTCTTTGGGGAAGTGTTCCCGTATCACAGCAGAATTGCGGCGGCAAGCACCAGCAGGCAGCAGGCGGCGGTCACATAGTCCGGCAGGGTAAACGGGTACTGCTTGTACCCGGATGCCCGCGTCCGGAGCGTAAACCCACGGACCTCTGCCGCCACAGCCGTCTGGTCTGTTCTCCGGACGGAGGAGATCAGGAGCGGAGCGCAAAGGGGCAGAATCATCGAAAACTTCTTCAGCCCCTTTGCCTGGTCGAAAGCAACACCCCGGGCGGTCTGCGCCTCCATGATCCCGCTCATTTCCTCCAGAAACTGGGGGATGAAACGAATAGCTGTTGCCAGCGTGAAAGCATACTTGTATGGTACGTGCAGGACCTGCACCATCGCGTTGGTTAAATCGCTGATCCGAGTCACCGCCAGCACCAGTGCCAGCGGCAGGCAGACGACGATCAGCCGCAGAACCACCTTGCCTGCGTTCAGCAGGCCTTTGTCTGTCACAATCCAGAAAACCGGCGTACCGCCCCGGCTCAGCAGTGCCTGCAGCACGAACAGGAACGCGGCGATCTTCAGCAGCCCGCGCAGAATGCTCCAGGTCCGTCCAGCAACGCCCGCCGTAACGCCGATCAGTACATCCGCCGCCAGCAGTGCCAGCAGGAAAAACAGCCGGTCGGTGATGAAAGCAGCAATACAGATCACCAGCGTCAGCAGCAGCTTGATCACCGGATTCAGCCGGTGAATCAGCGAATTTCCGGGAACATACTGAAAAAGATTACCCATTCCGCTTTCCTCCCCGCTCCATCCGTTCCAGCACAGCATCCGCCATTTTCTCCGGTGTATCTGCCTGTTCGAATCCTTCCCCCAGCTGAATGGACAGGCCGATCATCTGAGGCGGCAGAATCGATGCCTTCTCCATCAGTTCCATATTCCGGAAAATGTCCGGAACAGCCCCATCTGCAATCAGCTTGCCGCCCGCCATCACCAGAGCCCGTTTCGCGTAATCCAGCACAATCTCCATATCATGGCAGACCATAATCACGGTAACCTGCTTTTCCTCGTTCATCTGCCGGATCCGGTCCATAATGTGGCAGCATTCCCGGTAATCCAGGCCCGTAGTGGGCTCATCCAGGATCAGAACCTCCGGCTCCACCGCAAGAATGGAAGCCAGTGCGACCCGCTGGCGCTGTCCGCGGCTCAGGGAAAAAGGCTCCTCTTCCCCCGTAAAGGAAAAATCCTTCAGCACGGCCTCCGTCCGGGCCTGAAGGGCTTCCTCTCCCTCCTCGCCCCTTACCGTCTGCAGGCCGAACAGGATTTCCTCCCGTACCGTATTTTTGCAGATCTGCCGGTCCGGGTTCTGGAACAGGAACCCGACCCGCCGTGCCCGCCTGCTGACGCTGCTGACGGCAGTATCCGTTCCGTCGATGAAAACCTTTCCGGCCGTCGGCTTCAGCAGGCCGTCGATCAGGCGAACCGTGGTTGTTTTCCCGGCGCCGTTGGCACCAAGAATCGCCGTAAACTCTCCCTTTTCAATCCGGAAGCTGAGATCCTGTACGCTGGCTCCCTGCGTTCCGTACGCAAAGCTGACATGCTCCAGCTGAATCATTTCACCAGCCTCCTTACCATCTGTTCCGCCTCTTCCGGATTGACGCAGGCTGGAATCTCCCGGCCGGTTCTGACCGCCAGCAGCCGCGACAGCGTGGTGACCCGCGGGCAGTTAACTCCAAGCTCTTCCAATTCTTCCGCATGTCTCAGCACTTCCCGGGTATCCCCCTGGCGAAAAATCCTTCCCTCGTTCATCACCACAAGCTGCCGTGCAAACTCGCACAGCAGCATGATTTTTTGTTCAATCACCAGCACCGTGATGCCAAGTTCCTCGTTCAGGCTTTTCAGCAGGTTGAAAATCTGCCGGCTGCTCCGTGGATCCAGTTCGCCCGTCGGTTCATCCAGAACCAGCACACGGGGTTTCAGCGCCAGAATGGAAGCGATCGCCACCTTCTGGCGCTGTCCGCCGGACAGGGAACCGATGCTGCGGTCCCGCAGGTCGGCGATACCGACCCTTTGCAGCGCTTCCTCCATACGGGACGGGATTTCAGTCCTCGGTACGCCGAAATTCTCCAGGCCGTACAGCAGTTCATCCTCCACCAGCGGGGAAATGATCTGGCTTTCAACGTCCTGGAAAACCGTGCCGACCAGCCGGGACAGTTCTGCCAGCGGGGTATCGATCGTATCCAGGCCGTTCACCGCGATGCTTCCGTAAAAATCTCCCGGATAGTGGTGCGGAATGATTCCGGCAATGGCCCGTGCCAGTGTGGTCTTGCCGGCGCCGGCCGGGCCGATGATTCCCACGAACCCGCCTTCCGGCACCGACAGGCTGACCTTCTCCAGCGCCGGCCGCGTTTCATCCTGATAGGTAAAACTGACTTCCTGAATCTGAATCATGGAACACGTTTCCTTTCCGATAAGGTCTGGCTCCGTTCTGTACATCCGGGCGGCCCGGCCGTCTGCCCGTCTTTACCGCTTCAGGACCTTTTTCAGCGGGACATACAGCAGCTGCACCAGCACGCTTCCGATCGCCGCGGTTCCCAGCACGATCGGAATATATGCCACCAGGCCGCTGGTTTCCATATGCATGAACAGGAACAGGCAGACCACAAAGCTTCCGCCGGAGATCACTGTGGACACAAAGGTCGCCAGCAGGGGATTCAGGTCCATCTTTCCGAACCGGAACGGCACCCGGATCATGAAGAACATTGCAACTGCGCCAAGCAGCTCGGAAATGAAATTCAGGTACGGTGTGCCGGGCAGGAACTGGCAGATGGCTCCGGCCAGCAGGCCGATTACTGCGCACTCCAGCAGCTTCGGCCGCACCAGCAGGATCGCCAGGCAGTAGGAGGCGATAATGAAATTGGGCTTCATTCCGAAGAAGTTGATCACGCTGCCGACAAACAGCTTCAGCACTGCACCGGCAGCCAGCAGCACTGCGATGAGGATCAGGTCCTGAATGGACAAACCTTTGGAAGCCTCTGTTCTGATGACTCTCTTTTCTGACATGGGAATCCTTCCTTTCTTCCGCCTTCCGGCTGTTCTTGTGTCCGTTGGACGCCGGATGCCAACCCGGCGGAATGAAAGAGAGGGAGATACAAAAATCCGTCCCCGGAAAGGGACGGATGATTCATCCATGGTGCCACCCTCATTGAACCGGCAGACCGGTTCTCTCTCACGAACATGCCAACACATGTTCTGCCCTTAACGCGGGCCAACGGTCCGGATACTCCGGGTTGCCCCGTTTCCCCTTTCCCTCAGCGATCCATTTGCCGGCGCACCTTCCGCGGGTTCTCAGCTGTCCCCTGCTCTCTGTGGGCGTCCCTTCCGGTTTGATCTTCGCTTCAAAGGTTTGTTGTATTTCGGAAAGCAAAATAACATGCTTTGCAGAGGATGTCAATGCGGTTTTTGTATTTCGGATGTTTTTCGTCACCTGATGGCCGGTTTCATGCGAAAACAGACCGGAGGATCTCGTCTGCGTCGGCCATTTTATTGACATAGCCGTCCAGCATCCTCGCTTTTTCCGTCAGTCCCCTGGAGCGGGTGCTGATGAAGATCCTGTGACGGTTGCTGCTGTTCCTGGCCTGCTGGATCAGATTCAGCGCTGCGGAATTGCCGTCAAAAGCCAGCAGAACGGACGGCCGGCGGCGGAAAACCTCATAGGAAACGCTTTTATAAAGCCCCATTCCGGAGCTTTCAATCGAAACCAGGATACGGACGCCGGCAGCTTTCAGTGCTTCTGCGGATGCCCGGGTCAGCTGGCTTGGCACGACAGCAAAAACCCTGAAGCGGCCTGCGGCCTGCCGTACCAGGTAGCCTTCCTGTCCCAGCAGCGTATGCCCGACCACAAAAAAAGCCTTTTCGGGATCTGCTTTCCTCAGCAGGTCGTCAATCAGCTCCCGGTCTTCCTTTCGGATGGTCGTCCGGCGGGCGTTGCTGTTGAAGCTTCCGCCGCAGATGACGATCGGAACCATATGCTCCGGCAGTTCTGCCAGCCGGTCGCTCAGCACGGTTTCCGTGCGGAGAATCCGCCCGTCATGTTTCAGGCTCATCTCCGGCTTCTCCGTCTGCTCCAGCTTCCGCTCGTAATACTGCTCGATATCATTCCCGGCGCATGTCCGGCGGAACCGTTCCGCCTTTTCCTCAAAATCCCGGATGCTGCCGTCCAGCAGTTCGTCCTCTCCCTGCCGCATTCGGCGAAGCTCCTCTGTTCCCAGCCCCAGCAGCTTCTCCAAGCTCAGTTCCTCATCAATGGAGTTGGTCCCGTACAGCGCGCTGCCGTCTGTTCCCTGCACACACCGGATGCCGGCCTGCAGATACTGGCGCAGCGGATATTTGTCCAGGGAGCTCAGGTTGTTCAGCCGGACGTTTGAGGTGATCTGGAACTCCAGCGTCACGCGGTTCTCCCGCAGCTCCTCCAGCAGTTTTTTCCCCTTCGCGCTTTGCAGGTTACAGGTATACAGGCCGTGTCCGATCCTCACCGGCGGCATTTCCTGCCCCGGCTTCAGCGCCTCCTTCACGCAGCGGATGCTGTTCGCCACATTGTCCCGCAATCCGTCGTTCTCTCCCGCATGAATCCGGATCACGAATCCCGGATGTTCTCCGGCGATCGCTGTCAGTTCCCGGATCACGCCCCGCAGCTCCAGAATATCGTTGATCTCCTCACCGACGATATCGCTGCCGGCCACATACGGATCATCCGCAATTGCCCGCAGGCAGCGCAGATTTTCCGCCGGATTGTCTCCCGGTGCCTTTCGGTCCCGGACGATCGTCAGCGGCACCCGTCGCAGGGCAGCCAGAAAGCGGAGACGGACGCCCGTCTCCCGGGTAATCTGGGGCATGATTTCATGGATCTGCCGCAGCCTGGATGGAAAATCCGCAGGATTCAGAAGCGCGGTATC
>JAEEGL016915057.1_pt1 | contig 11320 bp, 7 predicted proteins | sample 9134231 | NCBI WGS metagenome assembly JAEEGL01 (sample SAMN16246548, study PRJNA631951) | gut metagenome | biome: gut microbiome; feature: rumen; material: fiber-attached | host: Bos | place: Iran: Karaj | collected 2018-10
CCGCGATCTTGTCTATGGTCTCCGGCAAATCCTTTCTCGTGACCTTCACGTTCCATTCCAGACCACTGGAGATAGCCGCGTTGGACAGATTGGAGGAGCCCACGTATGCGGTGGTGAAGCCAGTGTCCCGGTAGAATACATAAGTCTTTGCGTGGAGCCGGGTGCGTTTTGTGTCGTAGCTGACCTTGATCTGCGTGTTGGGGAGTTTTCGCAGTTCCTCTATGGCTTTCACATCGGTAGCGCCCATATAGGAGGTGGTGATGATCCGCAGTGTGCCGCCGTTCTGGGTGAACTCCGTCAGCTCGTCCGTGATCAGTCGAAGCCCACTCCACTTGATGAAGGACACCAGCATGTCTATCCGATTGCTACTGACGATCTCCTTCTTGAGCTCCGTATACATCTGCGGCTCATGGATGGCTCCGGTAAAGAGGGAGCTTTGGGCGATGGAGGTTTCCGGGCGAATGACCTCCGTTTTTTCATCCAGAGCACGGATCGTATTCTTTCGTTCCAGCAGTGCCAACAGCTGCTCCGCCCGCTCTGCGACGGACAGCTCCTCGAAATCAGCCTCCTGAGTCTCTTTGATCACAGTGGAAACGATCCGATTTACCAACTCGACCTGCTTATTCAGATCTCCGCCGTTATCTTTGACGTTATCCAGCCCTTTTTCAACGATCTCCGCCACATACTGGGCCAGGACCTTCGCCGCTTCCGCCTCATCAATCCGCGCCGTCTGACTGAGCTTGTCCGTCTTGGCAAGCTCAGCGTCCAGGGCTTTATTGATGATCTGTTCGTATAGGCCGGTGGGAAGCATAGGAAGCTCCTTTGTTTACTGTATCGTTAATAATTATTATACCTTGTTCGACAACATTAGACAATAATAAATCACTACGTGTTTCATTTGTCGCTCTGCTCGGTTTCGGCCTTTTGCAACGACATCTGTTTTTCTTACATTCACAGCAAATCTGATTTACTGTGAAAGTGCAGTTGACAAGAATGAAAACAGTGCAATGACATATTGCAATTCTTCACGGTTTGCTTTATGTGTGAGTCTGGCTTTCTTTCGATAGGTTGTTGATCATACTTTTCTCCTGTGGGCATAGAATAGTATGAAGATTCTCTTGACAAATATGGGATATATCCCCTATACTGTAACCAGAGAGGAAAGGAGCAATAATCATGCCGACCATTTGTCACTTTTACGGAATTATCATCGTTATGTATCTGCGCAACAAAGAACACAATCCACCCCATGTTCACGCGATCACACAAGACTTCGACGCACCGTTTCTGATCGCGACCGGTGAGATCATGGAAGGTGAGTTCCCACCGAAGGCGAAGGAAATGGTCAAAGAGTTCATACTGAAGTATCAAAAAGAGTTGGAGGAAATGTGGGAGACGGAAACATATAAGAAACTCCCGCCGCTGAACTAAGATGTTTCATAAGGCAATCAAACTCGAATACAAAGAGGGTACAACGCTTGAATTGACGTTTCAAGATGGGAAAGTCAAGCGCTATGATATGTCTGCGCTGTTTTGCAAATATCCCCAGCTGACAGCCTTACGGGATCGGACTTTGTTTACTTCCGGACAGCTTCTGGGACCTTATGGCATCGTCTGGAACGACGATCTAGATATCGAGGCTGAGACGATCTACGAGGATGGTGAGACCGTGCGCGAGGAAAAACCCGCCGCTTTTGTGATGGTGGGTAACGCTGTTGCCGCTGCCCGCGCCAGAAAGGGGATTTCGCAAAAAGAGTTGTCTGATCTGACTGGTATCGATCAGTCGGACATTTCGAAAATTGAACGTGGTATCGCCAATCCCTCCATTAATACACTTAACCGTATTGCACGGGCGTTGGATGCAAAACTGCAAATTTCTATGGCATAGTAGGCAATCATAAATTCATTACAACAACCGCTGAGTTCTCGGCGGTTGTTGCTTTATGTTCATCCTCATATTCCTTTGTCTTGATTCAATTCTCTTCGAAATTCTCCACCTGTTCCATGACCTTGCGGAAAACTTCCGGACTATACTGCGGCGGATAGCCATTCTTTATCAAACAGACCTTAATATCAAATTTCAGCTGGTCCCGAACAATCTGATTATTGAGCCAATCTGCGAACGAAGATTTGGTATCAATAATCTCCTTGATCTTTTTCGCCAGAGATTTACACTTTTCATTGATAGAAACGCCATCAACAATCTTGTCTTCACCGTACTCAAAGTTATATTGATCGCGCAGCGCCATCAAAATATCATAGAAAGCCTTCTCCTCAAAAGTCAGCCCGATCTTCCGGAAGCTTTCACGATCGGCATTCATCTCTTTGAGAATCTGCAGTGCCTGTGCAGTAGCGTTTCGGATGATCTCTTCCGAAGTCTGCTCCTGCGCCGCTCCGGCTTCCTCTGCGGTCAAATGCTTCCGCCGCTCATGATACTGTTTTATTGTATCTTCCAGCATCTCTTGGAAACGCTTTGCCGCCACCTGGTTGGTTTTCCCGTATTCTTTGATTTGCTTACGCAGCATCTTTATCAACAGTTCCAACTTTGATGCCGGCATTTTCACATCGGAAAGCTTTTCAAAATACTCAGGACTAAAAATGTCCTCCTGCTCACCATCCTCCAGGACGTTTTCCACCTTGTTGTATTTCAACGCCTCCTCGACCATCTTTGAGACACGGCGATTCATGACATCCGCATCAATATCCGTAGTCGTACCATTCATCTTGCGGACGAAGCCCGCGATCGCCATGAAGCATTGTGCAAGCGCGGATTCTTCTTCTCCCAGTCCACCAGAAGGCTGACAGATATCGTAAGCCGCCCGCATGCGCTTCACCGTCTTGAGAAAATACGATTTGAAGGATACTTTACTGACGCTCTTCCCACTGCGGCTTTCGGTCTGCAGCTCCTGCGTGGAAACGAAAACATATTCTGCCGCCTTTGCCAGCAGCCTATATCGCTCAGTGGGATCTCCGGTGGGATCGAGGAACGGCTGTAGATCATATCCGACGAACAGGTCTTTCAGGATCGAAAGTTCCTCTCTGAACACGTTTGTCGCCTGTTCCACATCATCGGCGGAAGGCGCAACGGAAGTGCTGCCGCCATAGACCTTCATCGCCTGCCGCATGTTGTCCCGAATGCCAATGTAATCGACGATCAGGCCGTATTCTTTTCCCGGGTATTTTCTGTTAACGCGGCTGATGGTTTGGATCAGCGTGTGTTTTTGCAGAGGTTTATCATTGTACAGATATGTGAGGGATTCCACATCAAATCCGGTGATCCACATGTCCACCACGATCACGATGCGGAAATTGGACTTATCCTCCTTAAAAGCAGTCGCCAGATCGTCAGACCGCTTGTCGTTCTTTGTACCGCCCAGGTAGTCGTACATATCCTTCGGATCGTTGCTGCCGACGCTGGACACCATCGCCATATATGGCATGGGTTTAAGCTTCCGCAGCTCCTCCCCCGTAGCAGAGACGCCGTCAGGAGTCTTCTTTTCTTCAAACCACTCCGGATATTTCCCTTGAAATACCTTCAGCAGGTCATAGGCGATCTTTCTGCTGGAACAGACGATCATCGCTTTTTGCACCCGCTCCGGATCGTTTTCACAGCAGGAAACATAGTGGTCATGGATATCCTCTGCAAGACGCTTCAAGCGAGAAGGCTCGCCCAGGATCACCTCCATGGAGCTCATGGCTTTTTTGCTCGCTTCGATATCCTCCTCCGTAGCGCCTTCATCAAAGCACTGCTTATAATACGCTTCTATCTGCCGGACCTTTTCCTGATCCAGCAGCACCTTGGCGATCCTTGGATGATACAAGATCGAAACCGTCAGCCCGTCCGCCACGGCCTGATCCATGGAATAGCGGTCGATCTCATCGCCAAAGGTCTGATAGGTCTCGCTGATCGGTGTCCCCGTAAAGCCAACGAAGGTCGCATGCGGGAAGGCCTCTCGCAGCACCTTTGCATACGGCTTAGAGATCATGGCCCGCATATTCTGGTCAGCATCCTTGCTGAACTCGATCTTTTTGGAGTGTTCAAGCTGCGTCCGATGCGCCTCGTCCGAGAAACAAATGATGTTCGCCCGGCTGTTGATCAAGCCTATAGGATCATCCTTGCGGTCGCAGAATTTCTGAATGGTGCAGATATAGAAACCGCCGCTTTCCCGGATGCCGAGCTCATCCCGCAACGCCTTCCGGCTGGGGACGACGCTGACTTCGCCCAGGTTCAAGTACTCCTTGCTCTTGGTAAAGAGCTTGGCCCCTTGCTTCTGCAGATCATCACGGTCCACGATCATAACGATCGTAGGCGAGCCGATCTCGGGAACATGGGTGCAGCGCAAAGCGAGCTGCCGCGCCAAGAAAGCCATCGTATAGGTCTTGCCGCATCCCGTAGCGCCAAAGTAGGTGCCGCCCTTTCCACTTTTCGTCACGACGGAGCGGATAATGCTCTGCTTCAGTTTGCGCGTGGCAAAGAACTGCGGGTAGCGGCAGACGATCTCCCTTTCATCGCTGTCGTACTGGCTGTCCTGGAAATAGATATAGTCGCGGAAGATCTCCAGGAACCGCTCCGGACTGTACACGCCCTGGATCATGGTTTGCACTTCATCAAAGGGCAAGGTGGAGAGCTTGTCCTCCTCATTTACCTGCCGCCAGGCATAGAAATGCTCATAGGGCGCGCGGACGGTGCCAAGCCGCGTTTTTACCCCGTCGGAGATACAGGCCAACGGACAGTAATGCAGCAGATGGGGGATGTCGCGCCAATACCGCAGGTTGATTTGCTCCCAGGCGTCATAGATCGTCGCCCGTTCATCCGCAGGATTTTTCAGCTCCACGACGCACAGCGGCATGCCGTTGACATACAGAAGGACATCGGGACGGCGTTCCTTCGTTTGACCGTTGTCGGTGTATTCCACCGTGAACTGGTTCACCACACGAAAGATATTCCTTTGGGGATCTTCAAAGTCGATCAACGGGATCTTTCGGGGCAGATCCTCGTGGGGAGTAAACGGGATGCCGTCGATCATCCAGCCATATACCTTATGAAGAATGGCAAAATCGCTCTCCGCACCGGCGAGCCGCACGGCATCCATGATCTGCCGGATCTCATCCGCCAACAGGTCCGGGTTCGTTTTGCTCAAAAACTGCTCCAGATCATCCACATACAGCACCTCCCGCTTGGACGCGCGGGTGATGCTGTCGCCGGGAAGGTATTGCCAGCCTTCCGCCTCCAGGAAGGATATGAAGGTGCTTTCAAATTCCCACTCGCAATAGCGACCGTTGTAGTTTTGAAGCTGTGCCATGGATCGAATCTCCTGTATTGCTATTTAGGAAAGCTTATCCTTAATCGCTAATAGTACTTCCAAAAATCTGTCACATTGATAATCTTGAATTTTATCAAATGCAAAGCTTTTTCGGTTTTCTCTTATACACTCAATTAAGTCTTCTATGGCCGATAAATCGTCCGACAAGAAGTCTTTAATGTTCCCAGATTTATATAGATAATGAAATGCGTGTTTCAATTCGTTTATTTGTCCGGGTGAACAGGACGCAAACATTTTCACAAACCGAGGAATATCAAGATTCTCTGCAAAACGGTGCTCATCATATATAAGCCCAGTACTTTTCCTAACATATTCATGAAACATTTCAGACTGTTCTGGCAAATAATTATAATCAGGAACGATACAATCTTTTTCTTTCATGGAACTGATCATTTTCTGCCTCAGCTCATCGAATTCATCTTCTGCTTCTTTAGAATGATTTGCCCAAATAGAGTACCAAAATACTCTTTCGACATCAACAGATTCGCTTCGTCCTTTCAGATTGCTAATCAAATGCTCCTTCGCTTGATCTATATCGATTCCTAACAAGTATTTTAATTGTACCAATGCAACGGCAATCCGTCCATAATCGTGAAAAGAGAAATCGGTAGGATCGTTGAGCCTTTTCATCACTCGTTCAGCAGCACTTACCACCTCATGTTGTGGATGAATCGTAAATGAGTCCAAGACATTAAGATCTGGATCAGAAGAAGACTTATTTTGATCATAAAGCCTATAATCTGATAGCGCCTTTGCGGAGGCAGGCATTTTTGATTCGTGGATAACTTGATCTATTACATAGTCATAGCAGAATCGAAGAAGGGGAAACTGATCGTTCCCTAACTCGCAGGAGTAATACTCCAATCCTGTCCACTTTATTCTTGCTCCATCATGCAGCCTAAAGGAGAAAAAGAGTAGTCCATAGAAGATTGTTTTTATAAAATCGTCTGTATACTCGCTGTTTTCTCCAATATGCTCAAAGATATCAGATGCTTTTTGGCAGGCAAAAATCAATGAGCGTAGATTAACGCTTCTCACCAAGAACATAATATCTACAACATCCTGCGAACATTGATCCGTCGCGAATTGATGGAATAATGGATTATCGAAGGATTGTATGATTTCTTGGACTGCTTTTTTCAAATCTCCTTCAAACCGGATAGTATCCCCGATTGCTTTCTCTTTTGTCTTCAGGTATTGGAGCGTTTCCACCGTATACTCTTTCGTGGATTTATCACTTATCCGCTCAAGTAAATCGGCTATGTCTTTTTCCATTGGTTCTGTCTGCTCAACGGGCTTATATTGAAGTATTTCTTCTTCGTTAGTCACAAGCAGCACTTTTGCCCCATCCTGCTCCACAAGACTGTTCACATATCCGAGCAGTTGGGATATTTCTATATCCGAACGTTCAACATCTTCCAGAATGATCAGCTTCCCTCGCATGTTAATCGATGCGTAGAGTTTTTGTATATCTTTGGGATTCGTGCTAAGATCAATGCCATAATGACTAGTAATCCCTTTAACGATAGTTTTTCCTATCAATAAAGCAGTGCTATTTGTACTCGCTTTAGTTTTTCTTCTCAATTTTTCAATAGGTTTAGATTGTTTGGATAGATCTCCAATTATCGCTTCAAGAAAGATAGCCTTGCTGATTTCTGAAACATCTGATAAACCATACAATGATATTACAATGCAACGCGCTAGGCCATTCTTTGGATCCTCCAAAAATGGGACCAACACGTTCTTTATATAATAACTTTTTCCAATGCCCCAAGATCCGGTAAGCATGATTGCCCGACCAGTTTTATCCTTTTCAATGTAGTGTTTGATATATAGATTCAGCTCGTCATTCGTCATGATACTAACTCCCCACACAGAATGGTAACCATTAGTATATCAACTGACACGGTATCGTTTGATACTCTTCGTCCGAAATTGCACGCATTATTCCCAGAAGCTGAAACGTGTGGTTTTGTTTGTGTTTTATTTCTACGCGATATGGAAACTTTGGTGCAAGTCCTCTGCTTACTGATTCAAGCAGAGCATTACATTTTAGCCCGCTGTCCAGAGTTACATCATTCATCGAATTAACAGCTCTTACACCATCGCTTTTGCAGTTTATGCTTATATTTTCTGTATCACAATCGATCAGGATCGCAAATCTTGCAATCGGCTCAAAATAGGTGATTGCTGATATGACAATATCATAACCGTTTTCAATTTGCTTTACTGTCGCGCGCACATTCTCATACGTTTGATAACCGCTTTGGAAAGTGTTTTGATTGTTTATCACATCGACCATTTGGCGAAAGCCATGCTCTAACCCTTTTCCATAAATATCAATGTAGAGTGTTTGCAGCAGAATCGCCGGCATCAAACAATCATCCAGTTTAACAGGGACAAGCTTCACCTTGTTTTGCGTGGCCTTTAATAAGGCATTCTGCCACTCAAGTTTTACCATCTCACTTTGAAGACTGTTTTTCGATACAAAAAAGAAGAAGTAATCGCATTCAAACAGTCCACTATTCATCTTGTCAATAATACCGTCCCCGGGCTGTATTGACCATGAATCGTAAAAGACATTATCCTGCCCGAATATGCTTGCCAAGCGAATTGCAATAGGTTCAACAATCCCTTTATCTTTTGAATTATGACTAATAAAAATCTTAGGCATTTTCACCTTCCTCCAATGATCCTTTTATCAAAATCGGGCAGATGTCTTTGACTTGAGCTTTCAATTGCTCATTGATCCTTTTTCGCATGATGTAAACCGAATATATCTCTGCAATCGCCTTTTGCACGTCAATATCTGGAATTGGAATCTTTACATTGCACATTTCATCCCAATCAAATGTTTCTCTGGCAGATCCCCAAGAATGAAAGCGCGCATAACGATTGAATTCCGATCTGGAAAAATAGAGCATCAAATAAAGTGGAAAGAGTTCATCAGGATCCTTGCTTCGGAACACAACATACGACGAGGAACAGATGTAGGTCTCTTTTGAGTCATTGAAGGCAAGCGAAATCTTTTCTCCGTTTCGAGAAGTTACCGTTACATATGCAAACTCGTTTGGCTGGATTAGGTAATATGGGCTAAGATCAACCCCTGTCATATCTGCTTTTGTCTCAATAAATCTCTTTTCAATTGATATGCCTCTTACATCATCTATGCCATAATGCAAGTCGGCATTTGTTGTTTCAACCAATTCAATGTATTCTCCAATAGCTTCAGCTTTGTGCTGTTGCATCAAATTGTCCATATAACCTTCAAGCGTCAGTTTCAAATCCTCCAGACCGCGCTCATAGCTCTGCTGATTTGCGACCATGCTATTATATATATCAACATATTTCTGCTGAATTGTTATATCGGGAAGCTTGATCTCCAATTCGCACATATTGTCCCAACTAAAGAAGAGCGTAGCACTTCCATAAGTCTTAAAGAGCATATATCTGTCAAACTCCGGTCGTAAAAACCAAATGTATAAATAGTCTGGTAGCAGGACAGACTTTGCTATTTCCGGTTTGACATAAAATGCCACATAATCGTTCGTAAAGATGTACACATCATTTGAGGTGTTATATCCGAGCCCTAATTTATCATGAACTCTATGGTTGAAAATGAAACCACCCGGGCGAACAACAAGAAACTTGCTCAAGTCGCGATTATCCATGTCGGCTCTCGTGTTTGAGATCCCTTTTGTATTCAATACTCCTCTGACATTAGATAACCCAAACACCAATCCTTCGTTAGTTTCCGTGTTTCGATCAAGCAGCTCGCTCAACCTATACTTATTCAATCCCATACCCGATCCCCCTGAACGCATCCGCCAGCATCTTCTGGGATTGTTTTTCCTGTTCCAGGACATCCCGCATCTCCTGTTGGATACGGTTCATTTCTGCCGGGAAGTCGATCTCCAGATCATGATCGATAAACTCGATATACTTGCTGGGGATCAAGCTCCAACCATTTTCTTCGATTTCGGCCATCTTCACACTGCGATACAGCTCCGGCACGGCATACTTGCTCCCGTCGATCCCTTCGCTTTGCCAGGTATGATAGATATCCGCAGCCCGTTGGATCTGGTCCGTGGTCAGACGCACTTTCTTTTTGTTTTCATTCCTTACCGGATTTTCTGTCCAGGTCCGGAGATCCATAAACAGGATCTCATGCTCACGATTGCGCAAAACCCTGTCATGATACTTGCCGCCCTTCTTGTTCTGGTTCAGGATCCAGAGCGTCACGCTGATATCCGTGGTGATGAACAGTTCACGGGGCAGGATGAGGATGGCTTCCACCTTGTCGTTTTCGATCAACTTTTGACGGATCGCCTCCGTATCGTCGTCGCCCAGGGCACCGTTTGCCAGCAGGAATCCGGCCACGCCGTCCAGCGGCTTCAGGTGGGAGAGGATATGCAGGATCCAGGCATAGTTGGCGTTGCTTTCCGGAGGCGTCGTATAGTCCGCCCAACGAGAATCGCTGGCCAGGTTGCTGTCATACCAGCCCTTCAGATTGAACGGTGGATTGGCCATGATATAGTTGAAGTACAGCCCCTTGTGTAAATCATGGGTAAAGGACGAATCGTTCATGGGGCCGAGATTATGACTGATGCTGCGCAGGGCAAGGTTCATCTTCGCCAGGCGATACGTGGCGGCGTCCTTCTCTTGCCCATAAACATTGATGCGGCTGATGTCGCCGCGCTTTGCCTTGACCAGCTCCGCGCTTTGGATGAACATGCCGCCGGACCCGCAGCAGGGATCGTACAGCGTGCCGTCATAAGGCTCGATCATCGCCGCGATCAGCTGCACCACATCATGGGGCGTATAGTATTCGCCCTCCTCTTTGGTGGCGTTGACGGCGAACTCCTTGAGAAAATACTCATACACGCGGCCGATCAGGTCCTTTTCCTCACCAAACGTCTTGTGGCTGATCTTGTTGACCTCGTCCACAAGCTTCTTGATGTCGTTCGGCGCAAGGTTGCGCGTGGTGAAGGTGCCTTTGATAAAACAACCCTTCAGCTGATTGCTTTCAGCTTCGATGCTGTTCAACGCCGTGTCCAGCGCGGCATTCAGATTGGGTGCAGTAGTGGTGATGATTGTCGACCAGCGAGCCTCCTTAGGCAAATTGAAGGTGCCATCGGTAAAGGTGGCGTCATCAAAGAAAGCCGTGATTATTCCTTCATCATCCGGATCCAAACCGCGCTCCTTTAATTCTTTGCGCAAGTTGGCAACGCCGTTTTCGAACTTCTCACCGATGAAGCGCAAGAATACCAGCGTCAGCATCATATCGCGCTTTTCAAAGAAAGAGCCGGAATTGGTCGCCGCCCGCAGGATGTCGCGGCATTTGAACAGGATATTATCCAGGTTGAGCTTTTCTTCCGTTTTCTTCTTCGCCATCCGACGCTATCTCCTTCCGGATGAATGAGCATACTTTTATGTATTGTACCAAAAACCGCGCGGTCTGTCCATGACTACCATGAAAATGTAATCACCTATGAATTAACCCATCAAGGCGTGAACCCACGATACGGCACAAAAGGGCATTGACAGTTTTTACAAAACCAGCAGCAAATGCGATTTGCTGCGAAAGTTGTGTTGATAATGGCCACGCTGATGATCGTTCCGCGTATCTGTTCGGCTTATGGGACTATATGTGCGGGCAAGTGCAGTTGTCCTGCAAATGGGACAATTAGTTTGGTATGATTAGGGCGTAAGCTTGGAAAAGGAGGCTCACGCCCTTTGAATTTGCGCGTGTTGGAAGATGACCGGATCGTCATGGAGCTGCCGGACGGGAGTGAGCATGTGATCCAAAACAGCGAGCTCATTCCTGCGTATTATTGGATGCCGGGCTTTATGCTGATGCATTATGAGAAGGACAAGCATTGGCTGCCTCGCAGGCCCAGCGCACTGTTTCAGCGTCCCGAGCATTTGGAACTGATCGAAAGCAACTTGTTTAGAGAGGCTGTATGCGAAGGCATGGCCCAGCTGGCCTGGATCGC
>JAEEGL010627494.1_pt1 | contig 11319 bp, 11 predicted proteins | sample 9134231 | NCBI WGS metagenome assembly JAEEGL01 (sample SAMN16246548, study PRJNA631951) | gut metagenome | biome: gut microbiome; feature: rumen; material: fiber-attached | host: Bos | place: Iran: Karaj | collected 2018-10
CTAATAATAACTAATATTCCATTCAAATTGTTATATCATTCTTTAAAAATATTTTTTTTTTTCTTTATTTATTATTCAAAACAATTTAAAATTTTTATTTTATTTATCATATATTTTAATATTTCAATTTAGATTAATTTTTCTTACCCTTATATTTGACTTTGTTATTATTTTTATTTAAATTTGATTCATCATCTTTTATATAATTAAATAATTTAATCAATTCCTCTCTTGACATAATTGATTTCTAAAATACTCTTTTTTTTTATCTTTTATTAATATATAATTTATTCTTAAATTGTATTTAAGCATTATTAAATAAATCATGATTTTTTAAATTACAATTTTTATATTTATATTTCATTGATTTGCTATATTCATTATTAATGTTTCTTTCATTATTTTTAATCTTAAATTTTATAGAATTATTATTGATTAAAAGTATTAAAAGTGACTAAATATTGATTTAAATAAAAGTTAGTTTGACTAATTTGATCATTCAATTATCATTAATAGGAATTACAATTTTATCTTGTTTTATATTATTATTATTTTTAATTGAGCAACAAACTAAAAAAGGCTCAATTTCTTCAAATGAAAAATCAATTTAGTTTTGCAAAATTTACAAAATTTAAATCATTTTTCATTTTAATTAAAGATTTATCATTATAAATATATGATTTATTCATATTACTAAAAGTAAATTACCGTTAAATGTATTATAATATGAGAAGAAACTTCTTAATTTAATATTTACACAATTAACAGAACTTATTCTTACATTTTCACTTTTTTTAGAATATCATTTAATATTGTATGATTTAAATTCATAATTCCATCATATTTTTTTTATAAATCAATATTATTTCTCTATGAGTAAGATTTTTAACAATTTTAAAAGAGCATATTATTTTTTCATTTTTAATTTAATATAATTTTTTTTATTTAATAAAGGCATAAACGATTTTTTAAATTGATTTTGAAATTTCCTTTGTAACTCCTAAATCTTTCCTTAAAATAATAAAAGTACTAATTCTCATTTAAATTAAAATTATTTTGAAACTAAAATATTCTTTTCATTTAATTTAATAATATTTCATTTTTTTTTATTTTTCATGCTTGAAAAAAAGTATTCTTAAAAATAGATAAAACATTTAAATCCTTTTTCATCTTATTTAATTTATCACAAAAAAAAAAATAAACAATTTAAAAAACCAAAACACAATTTTAATTAACTAAAAAACCTAATAAAAAAAAATAAATACTCAAATCTCAAAAAAACCATCTTTAATATTAACACCAATACCATAATCATTCTTTAGAATAATTCCTTTATGAAAATCCCAAATAAAACCTCCATAAAAAGGATTACTAATATCATCAATAAGTAATTGCCCATCTAAATCAGAATAAACACAAGAAGGTAAAAAACAAGAAGCCATATTCATTAATAAAGTAGAACCGACCATACATCCAATCCAAATAATTAAATTTAATTCTTTTCCTTTTTTAATACAATCAATTGCATTTCTTATTCCACCACATTTTTCTAATTTAATATTAATTCCTGATACTATTTTTGATATTGGTTCTATTGTATTTATTGTTGATATACTTTCATCAGCAAAAATTAAAATATTATTTTCTTCACATAATTCTTTTACTTTTATCCATTTTTCTATTTCTTCTTTTGACTGTTTTGTTATGTTAATTGGAAATGGTTGTTCTATCATATATATTTTTTCTTTATATTTTAATATTACGTTTTTTATTAAATTTATACAATCTTCAACTGATGAAAAATCAGAATTTAAATCTATACTCCATTTTCCTTTATAATTTGGAATTTTTGATATTTCATTATTTAATAATTCTAATGATGATTTACTATGATTTAAATCTTTGTTTAATTTTAATTTTATATATTGAGTATATTTTAATCCAAAATTAAGTGATTTTAAAAATTCATCTTTTTCTAATATTGATATTGTATAAAATGCTTTTTTAATTGGAAAATTGTCTTCTTTTATATTATTAATAAGAGAAATTAGTGATTTTTGTTTTATTTTACCGCTTAAATCAAAAATTGCTCCTTCAATACAATTTTTAGCACAATTATAATATTCTTTATTATTTGAAGGACAAGTATCTAAAGCATGAATTAATATATAAATAAATTTTGGTAAATTTTTAATAGGAAAATTCTCTTCATTTATTTCTTCATTTTTTTCAATTACATTTTTTAAATGTAAAGAATATGAATCAATATAATTTTTTATATCATTTATATCTGCTAAGTAGCAATCTTTTTTCTTTGGAGGAAGACCACTTTCACCTAATCCATATAAATTGTATTTCCCTTCTATTTTAATTATTATTAATGAATTGTTTCTTATTGTGGAATTTGAATGTGATGTATTGAATGATGTTCTAAAATGTAACTCTAGTTTTCTGTGAATTAATGTTAATTTAATTTTTTCATTTGAAAATTCAAATACAGATTTGTTTAATTCTGAATTGTATTTGTTTTCCATTTTTTTTTTTGTTGTTTTTGTTTTATATAATTTTATTTTTTAATAATTAAATTTCATTGTTATTTTTGTTGAATTGTAATTAATTAATATGCTGAGAAAATTTAAAATGAGAAAATTTTTTTCTCCAAATCAAAACAATTTGCATGAAGAAAAAGTAAAATATAAACATTTATATTTAATAGAAAAATATGAAAAAAGTTAATATTTTATTATTTTCAAAATATTCAATATATAATAATGATAATGATTTAAAAACTTTTAATAAAAATTTACTTTATAAAAAATTAGATCAAAGGTATTTAAATAAATTATCATTTTTATTAAGTTATAATGATAAAAAATATGTCCAAAAAAGAAATAATATTAATGAACTAGAATACAAAATAGATAAAAATAATAATCTTTATTTAACAAATTCTTTTATTTCAAATCAAAATAATATTAGAGAAAATAAAAAAAAATGTTTCTATCAGAAAATAAATGTATTAAAAATTAATAATCCAAATTCAAAAAAAATTCAAGATTTAATTCCAGAATTTAAAAGCAAGGAAATTCAATTTAATGAATCATTTAATAATAATTTGTCATATGATAGATATTATTATTTAAATAAAACCCCAATTGAAAAAGAGGATGAAAAAAAAATAATGTTTTCATTTATAAAGAATCTAAAAGGAGGTATAAATAAACTATCATATAGTCAAAATAGTTTTAATATTGTTAATATAGAAAACTCATTTCAAGTTAATAAAAATAGTTCAAATAATACTCTTTTAAATGAAAATTCTCTGTGTAAAACATCAAGAAAGAACTATTATAATGATAGATATTCTTTGAAAAATAATTCAATGATTGAAAACGTTCATAATTTATCTACAAAATATAAATTAATTAGAGAACACAAAAATAAAAAAAAAAAAATGGATTTTATAAATCTTTTTTCATATAATAAAACAAAATATAAGAATAATAATAATAAAAATAGTATTTTTAAATTTAGAAATATAAAAATGAATAATTACCAATCAAAAATAGGTTTTTTACCAAATTTATTTTTAAAATACGATAATTCAATAGAACATAATAAAAATCAAAAAAATTTATCGGTTGATGATATTAATAATAAATTAATCAACAATAACAATAAGGATATAAAAAAATTAGAAAAATCAAAAGAAAAATTTTGGAGTAAAGAAGAAATATTTGAAAAAATAAAACTTGGTTCAAAATATTTAGAATGGTTAGTAAAAAATACAAAAAAATTAATAAATGAAAAAATAATTAAGAAAGAGGATAATACTAATAATAAAAATCTAAAATATAAATCTTTTCATAAAAGCTTTTCTCTAATTTCAAAAAAAAAAATTTAATATTATTTTATATAAATTTTAAGAAAATACTTTTAGTTATAAATAATGTAAAATGTTTATCACTTATTTCAAATTCAAAAACTATTTGATAATTTAAGATTAACATTTATTATTTATTCTTTTTAAATAATTTTGTATTCATTTCTTTATTTTTAAAATTATCTTTTTTAGTTTTAAATTCTTTATTTTTATTTTCATTTATATTATTTTGAGTATCATTTAAATTTTTTAAAACAATTGGTTTAATATCTTGAGGTGCTTCTTTTCTTTTTTTTTTTAATAATGTTTCAATTTCTAATTCACTATTATCATCTAAAATATCATCTTCAATATCTGGAGCATCTTTTAAATCACCATATTCATTTTTATTTTCTTTTTGTTCTTTTTTATCATTACAATTATTGTTCTTATTAGCTTCTTTAATTGTATTTTCTTCTTTTTCATTATTTTTTTTTTCAGATTTTTTTTCTTTTTTTTTAAGTTTTTCTTTTTCTTCATTATTCTTTTCTTCATAATCAACAAATCCACAAATATATATTATTTGTTTATCATCTCCATCAATTTTAAAAATATATTCTTGATTTTTTTTTGTACTTAATATTAAACTACAATTATATACTTCATTGTATTCTTTTTGAAGAGAACAAATTTTAAATTTTTCTTCATTATCATTTTTATATATATAAACATTTACTTTTTTATTTGAATTAGAACCCTTATCTAATATTATACTTTGGATAGAAAAAACTTTTAAATCATTTGATGATATTTTTAATGGTTTATTTATTGTAATTTTCCCACAATAAAGCATTTTTTCTTTTTCAATAAAGAATAAAAATAAAATTTAAAAATAAAATTATATTATTCAATATTTATATATATTATTTGTTTTTAAAATATTCAATCTTTATTTAATTCTCCAATTTCTTCACAATTGTTTTGATATAAATCTTCAATAATTTGTAAATCTTATCATCTTGTGTTCCTTTATGAATCAATAATTTAAAAAAATATTAACCTTTTTAATTCAAATCAATATAATCAAGTTGTATACCAATTTTAGCAAAATCTTTCTTTATAATTTCTTCTGTTTTATGTTAATTATTTCATTTTATTTTTATAATATAAATCCCTTTGATTATCATTTTTATCAAATAATTCTTAAATTTTCAAATTTACAATATTCTATTTCTTCTAAATCAATATTAAAAAATAACTTTATAATTCTGAATAAATCCTATTTTCCATAAGAGAATGTATTAATGACTTTTTTTTAATAAGAAATTAGATAAAATATCATTTACAATCTTTTCAATTTATACATTCTTTTCTCCATTTTTTTCTCAATAAAATTTGAAAATGTTTTTAAGGGAAGAGGTGTAATATGTGAAGAAAGGATATAATTTAAAAATATATTTCTTAACTATTCAAAATAAGAAATTTTCTTCTTATAGAAATTTTAATTAGAGTTGTTCTTATTTCAAATGAATATTATTATTGTTTTTATAAAATATTTTGATATTTCTTTTTTTTTATATAGAAATATTTCTAAATTATTTATATTTGATGAGCATAATCAGTTGTTTTAAAATTAATTTCTATTATTTTTCATTATTATTAGAATTTTTGATTTATATGGAGAGATTTTGATATTTGCTTATTGCTATTTTTTAAATTATTTATATTATTAATATCATTATATTATTTTTTTATTCAATATTATAATTATTACATTATTACTATTTAAATTAAGAACTTCATTAGTATTATTATTATTTATTGTAGTGAGAATTATCTATTGACACTTTGATTAATGTTTTTATTATTATAATTATTATTATAGCCATTTAAAATAAGTTATGAGTTATGATAATTAATAATAGAGTAAATTGGATTTATTGAATAAAATTATTATTATTAAATGTTGATTAGGAACATATGGATTTCTAATTTACTAGATTATCATTTTTTCATATTCTAGGACGAATTGTTTTAAATCATATATTATTTTATATCTTCTACTCTATCTTCAAGATTGTTTAATAAAATTACTAAAAAATTCAAATCCATCATTTCCTTCTTCTAATATTTCTTTTTTTTAAAAATGCTAGTTTATTTCAAATAATATTTTCCATTTTTAAAAAAAAAATAATTTATTAAATTACTTTAATATAATTATTTTGTTTAATTTTAACATATCATTCATCTTTATTTAAGTAATTTATATTTATTTTTTATTTACATCATTTCATTATTATCTAATTTAATTTAATTCAATTAAAATAATAAAATAAGCAAGCTAATTTTCAATCTCTATTATAATATTAAATTATTAATTACATATTCCAATTTATTGAACTAATCTAATTTTTTCCTATAAAATATAAATTTTAAACACTAAAGATTTCTATATACAAATGGAATTTAATTAATATCTTTTCCTAAAACTAAATTTAAATGTAATACTAATTCTGATAAATTTATATTAAAATCAATATTATTTATATCATTCATTAAACTATTTTTTTGAACATTATTACTAATTTTATTATTCATATAAATTTCAATAATTTTATTTATAATTTCCTTAACTGAATCTGGTATATAAACTTTATCTTTATCATTTTCTTTTATATTTTTTGAAATAAATCTTGAATGTTTCAATTGTTTATAACTTAATTTATGGTATGAAATATTACTGTTATTTCTATTATCATATTGACATTTTATATTTGAAATATTATATAAATTTTTGAAATAATTTTCATAAATTTTAATATCATTTATTTGTAAATTACCAACCTTTGGTTTTTGATTTTCTTCATTAATTAAATTAGTGTAAGATAAATTATTATTATTACGTTCAATTTTTTTTAATTTCTTTAAAGTTATTTTTGGGAATTTTTCTTTTTTTTCAAAATATTTTTCTCCAATTAGTTTTTCATAAATTAAGTTAAAAGATGATAATGAAACATCTAAAATTAATAATGCATATTTAAAACTATTAATATATTCTCCAGGATTAATTTCTTTATATAAATTACCATTTAATTTAGTTGAATGAATAAAAAGACAAATTGGATTTTTACATTCTTTATTATTTAAAAACGAATTACAATATTTAGTATTATAATAATTACTTTTTATTTTTTCTTTTTCCTTTATTTCTAAATTTTCCAATGATATTATACATAAAGCTGCTTGATTAATGGTATCAAATTGCACAATTAAACTATTTTCAATTTTATTATTGTTAATTAAGAAAAGACGATTGATATAACCATATTGTCCTAGAAATTTTTTTTCATAAAGGGTTTCCTTTGAAAAAATCTCTTTTGGTATATTAGAAATAAAAACAGTATTTTTAAGAACAAAATATTTATTTGATAATTTTTTTTTTTCATTTGAAGAAATATGATTTATATTTTTATGATAAAAAGACATTTTATTAATGTATTAATTGATTTAAGTTACAATAAATATCTTAAGATTAATATTTAGATATGTCTCATAAAAGATTTTTTGTGAGATTAAAACAAATTTTCGATAAATTTCTAGTATTTCTTTGAAATATATTCTTATCAAAATTATTCTTTTTTCTTTATTTTGATTTTTTTTTTAAATTTTTTTTAGAATATTTCAAATAAACTGTCATTAATATATATCTTAAAAAAATATAAAAAGTAAATTTTAATGTTTATCTGGAAAAAAAATTTATATTAGTTTTACATTAATAAAAAAAATCGGATAGAAAAATTATTAAAATTGTGATTAAGAAAATGAAATTTATTGCTTTTTATTTAATAACTCCATTTTGTGTGTAAGAATCTATTACACATTTTATAAATAAACAATAAAAAATATTTTTTTTCAAAAACACATATTACAATTTTTCTTATATATTAAAAAAGATAAAACAAAAAAAAAATCAAATAATTAAATAAAATAAACTAATTAATAAATAAATAATTAAATTTAAACATAAATATATATAATCTTAAATTTTTAAAAATTAAATTTGTAAAAAGATATTAAAAAATATTGAGTAAATAACATAAATATGAAAAGTAAATATATTTGAAATATATTATGAAAAACAATATGGAATATTTCTTTTAATTGTTTAAGGTGAATTTTTAGTGTGTAATACAAAGATTCATCTTCTTTGTTTTATTGCAATTAAATTTTGAATTTATAATATAAGTGTTTTAATTTTATTACATATTATTTTTTTATTATAATTAAAATTAAGATAAAATATATATATAATATATTCATATTAATAAATCCTATAAAAATAATTAAAGTATACATATTTTTTCAAAATATAGTTTCCACCAACGTCTCTCTAATTTCTTTTATTGTATTTAATTCATTATCTATAGATTTATTAAATCTAATATGAGGAAAATGCACATTATTTCTTTTATTACTATGAGTTTTAATTTTTATAAATAGTTTTTTTTTTGATAGTTCTTTATTAGGATATGGACATAATTATTATTATTAATATTATTATTTTCATTATTGTTTATTTTTTTGAAATAAAAGAATTTTTCTTATATTATTTTATTTTTTTCAAAATATTATTTTGTTCTTTTGGTCCATTAATATTTATATGGGATGTTAATTTTCTTAATTTTATTTTTTTGTTTTAAACATTTCTTCGACAATAACAATACTTAAATAATTAAGCAACTCCATTCCTTTTAATTGGAAATTAAACTTATTAAGATATAAATATTTAAAAACAATGATAATATCAAAAAGAGATTGTTTTACTTTTATTAATAAAAATTATAATTTATCTTATTAAACAAATATCAAAAAAAAAAATTTAACCAAAAAAAATTAAAAATAAATTTAAAATTATTTCATCTATATTTTATTCTTTTTCATTATTTGATTTATCACTTTTTTCACTTTCACTATCACTATCTACATAATTTTTTCCAACTTGAACATTTTTATTTGTATTTTCCTGAACTTCATCATTTTCATTAATGACTTCAATTTCTTTATTTTTAAGTAATTCTTTAACTAAAGAAAATTCATTTTTAATGCTTTTTTTTCTATCTTCAATAAATTTATTATTTTTTTCTTCATTTTTTTTTTGTGGTTCAACATTTTCAAATCTTGCTCTTAATTTTTTAAAATTATTTTCTCCAAATTTAAAACTTACACTATTTCTTTTCTTTTTTGCATTATTCATTATTTCATTTTTATCTATTTTTCCAGGCATTTTTAAAGATGATCTTTTTCCTCTTGAAGTATATATATGATAAATATTATCATTATCACTCATTTTTTTTATAAAAAAAATAATAAAAATATATTTATTGTTTTTTTGTTATAATAAATTAAAAAATAAATAAATATTATTTTTAAAATAAGTATATAAATAAAATTTATTTTATATAATTATTTTTTTTTTCTTCTTTTTTTTTACAATTATTACATAAATCATAATCACATAAAGTACAATAATAACTTTTAACAGTTCCATGATGAGAAACATTACAAACATTACAAAGCCATCCTATTCTATCAGTACTTAACCAAATTAAATTATGAATATGTTCTTTACTTTTAAAATGTTGGTTTCTATTTAATAATTCTTTTGGAATATCAGGAACTAAATTTTTATATTCTAATAATAATTTCTCATATTTTTCTTGTAAATCAAAATATTTTTTTTTAAAATCTAATTTTTTACATTTTTTTCTAGTATGAATATATAATTCTTCATAAGGAATTGGTTCATTACATTCATTAGGGCAATTAAATTTTAATACTGATAACATTTTTTTTACTAATTGACTTTCTTTAAAACTTGAATTTGGACATTTAAATGGACATTCATTGTGTCTTGATTGCTTAAACCATGCGTTTAAACAATTTTTACAAAATGAATTATCACATACTGAACATTGCATTGGTTCCCATAATATTCCTCCACATATTGTACATGTTGAAAAATTTTCTATTAATTTAAAGTCTTGTATGTTATATATTGTTGATTGATCTACAAACATTTTATATTTTTTTATTTTTTTGATGTTATTTAATTATTTAATTTTTTTTATTTTGTTTAACTTTTTGTTAATTTTATAATTTTTATTTTACTTAATTATTGTAAGTTTTGAAATTTTGAAATGTCACTCATATTTTTCATTTTTTCAAAATTGTATTTGTAAAAAATATTTTTTGGTTTATTAATTTTTTTGAGAAAATGTAAATAATATAAAAATGAAGTTAAATTAATTTAATATTTATATAAATGATTTTTATCAAATTAGTTTTAATCATTTAATGAATAAAAAAATATTTTAAAATTTTTATAAAAAACTCTCAAAAATAAAAATTGTGAATGATTTCAAATAACCAAATTTATAATATTTATTTTAATTTCTTAATTTATGAATAAAAAAATAATAAAAGATATAATTAGATATAAAATATATAAAAAAATATTCATAAAAAATTTATTGAAATCAATTTAAACACCATTAAAAAATTAAAAATAAATTAAATATATATATGCAAATACTAGACAATAATGGTTACATTACAGAAAGACCAGAATTTTTACAGAAAATGCGGAAAAATATAGTCTCATGGACTTTTGAAGAAGAATATTTATTTTTTGAATCACATTCCTTTTTAGGAAATAAATGGAAAAAATATTCTTTATTATTTTCGAACAAGTAAAATAGATTTTTTTATAAAATTTATTTAGAACTCCTAAAGAATTAAAAAATCACTTTCATACATCAATTATTAAAAGTGTGAGAAGAATAATAAATAACAAATATGATAAACATTTAAAAGAAATAATGAGATGTTTTTATGCTTTTGATTACTTGAAAAAATTACTTTCTCAACCAGAGGAAGTAATTCATAAAAAGTTATTTAAATCAAAAAATAAAAATTCTTATGCTTTTAATTCTAAAATCTTAATTCAAAATAATCAAATTTCTTTAAAGAAAATTTCTCATTATGCCCAACAATTAACTAATAAAATTTTATTAGGAAAGCCTGGAATTATTAAATTTTTGAATTTTATAAATTATAGAAACGAATTTTCTGTGAATGATGTACCTTGGTTATTTTCTGTAATTATACAAGCGAAACTTTTCAATAAATGTAAAAAATTAATTGAAGCAAAAAATAATATGAATAATAATCAAAAAGAAATATTATTTAATTATATAACTAAAAACTATGAATTTGAGAATTTAGAAGAAGTGTTCTTTAATGATTAAGTAATTCGAATTTTGAGTAATAATATAATACTCAAAATATTTGATAATACTATTGTAAAAATAAATTTATAATCATATTTAATATAAAAAATGTATGAAAGAATTTGTAAATTGTATTAAAAGATAATTAATTATCTTTGTTTTTTTTAA
>JAEEGL011406547.1_pt1 | contig 11319 bp, 12 predicted proteins | sample 9134231 | NCBI WGS metagenome assembly JAEEGL01 (sample SAMN16246548, study PRJNA631951) | gut metagenome | biome: gut microbiome; feature: rumen; material: fiber-attached | host: Bos | place: Iran: Karaj | collected 2018-10
AAAAGAGTTAGCGGAACACAAACTCCAGGTACATTCTCTACTCTTGAATATTATGAAGATCCATTCAGAGATAAAACAATAAAAGTAAGATTCGGCGCACACGAATTGAATATTATATATTTTAAGGGTGTTGCTGAAGATTATAATCTTTTGGGTAATACTTGGTCTACTCCGGTTAAATTCGCTTCTGACGAGTTAATTTTAAGCGGAACTACAGGACAAAGCCAAATGTCGTTTGATGAGTATTATTCCCGCTTTATTGTAGACTGGGGTGCTAAGATGATTGCAGAAGCGAAAGAAAACCGTCAAACTGCTTGGAATGGTAAAATTCCAAATGCACCCATACTTAACGGAAGTGATTTCAGAGTAGTTCAGATAAACACGCAAATCAATGCAGCAATGGACACGACAGATGTTAAAAATACTGCATCTGAAATCGAATCTGTTAAATCTCAAATTTCTTCATTAAAGTCTACGATAGCTGCTCAAAAGACTGAATTACAGTCAGCAGAAAGCCTTTATCGATATAATAGTATTCAACAACAGATTGCTACAAATATCGTTGATTTGAATAATCTTCAAACAACATATTCAACACTGGTTAATTCCTTCCAGTCAATTGTTCGTGAAAATTCTGCAATAACTACAGAACCAAAGTATCACATCAGAGGTTTCTTCCCTATTCCCGATTATAAGTATCGTAATGATTCTGAAACCGCAGTAGAAGAAATTATCGGTTTTGATATTGCATATCGTTATATCAGAGAAGATTCTACAGCTACCCAATTAAACACATTTACTTATACAGCACCCGACGGAACAGAATATACCGGAACATTTACAGATTGGAATGTAATCCAAGGTCCGTTAAAAACTAAAGTATATGATGAAGATCTCGGCCGTTATGTATGGAAAGCTGAAAATATAGCGGATGGCACAGAGACCAATATAAATCAGATAGATATTGCTATTTCGAAGGGAGAGAAAGTAGAAATAAAAGCACGCACAATCAGTGAAGCCGGATATCCCGAAAACCCTTTACGTTCAGAATGGTCTAATAGCATTATTATGGAATTTCCAAGTACTTTAGCTACAGGAAATGAAATTGCAGATTTGATTAAGAATATCAATGATGACGCTTTAACAATTACTATTAATAATAATTTAGACAGCATCGGTGTAACTACTCACCTTGATGATACTATTCCTAATACCAATTCAGTAAACGGTATGTATTATAAGCATATTGCAAAGAATATTGCTGTTGAAGAAACCGGAACATCTGATGCTGGTACGACAGTAGTTAATTCCGTAAGTTTGCAAGATGTTATTGATAAATTACGCGGTTCAATCTCATCTATTGTTGAAGCGAGCGATACTGCTGTTAAAGTTGCAACTGAAGTACAGACTACTGCTACAGAAAAACACGATTGGTATGATGAAAAAATTGCTGAACTTTTAAATGATGCTTCTGTTTTAGATTCTGACATTAAAGATGTAAGTTCGGATTTACATTCAATTGTAAAAATACAAAGAGATGCGAGCAATAATCCGCATCCGGACGTAAGAGCAAAGAAATTTGTTGTTCTTGATTTATCAAATGAAGAAAAGATTGCACTTGTTCCAGATGGTTCTGCATTGAAAGTAACAAACGATACAACAAATGATTACGCGGTACCGAGTAATATATTTGTAAACGATGTTTTACTTCCAAGTGAAAGCGGCGGCAAATACAGTTTGAATGCGTCTATCGCATCATTTGCATTATCACAAGATGTGAGCATTTTAAAATCTCAAACCGGCAATATAGATTCAAGTTTATCTAATTTATATGATAAAACAAATATATATGATTATGATATTTCAATATTAAAAAATCGAATAGATAAAAATGCTTCCGTCATTAATTCTTTTGTATCTTCCGAACAAGATAAATCTTTAGAAGTAAAACAACTTAAATTAAAAGACGGAGTTGCCACTACGGTTCTTATACCGAACGGTAACGGAGGTTTAATAGTTACAAATTCTTTTGGCGGTTCTCAACTCGGAACTATAAAAGTAAGTGATATAGTTGTCAGCGAAACTACAGAGTCCGGCGAAACTGATTCTATCAAAAATATTATTTCGGACGTTAAATCTAATAACAATACTTTAGATATATTAAGTGAAAACGTTAACGAATTAAAAGTAAATTTTGATAATATATATCAGAAAACCGGAGACACCGGACGTATTTCTACTGATTCTGGTAATTTTACAAGTTTGAATGTAGATAAAATCAAAACAGGAGAATACGTATTGGCATCCGGAACTACATTTGAACCGAGAGATTTCGACGGCAATATAGTCAATGCACGTTTTGCAAATGTACTTTTGCAACCGGATATTGATAACGCCGGCGCATCTATTTCATTGTATAGCAAAATAAACGAACTTCAAACTTATCAGGAAACATACAGAGCACTTATTACAGATTTGAATAACAATTATACATATGGTTCAAATAATGATAACGAATTGCGTTTGGGTTATTTAACAGCAAAAAATCAAATAACATCTCCGAAATTCTTGTTAAACGGAAACAGTGTTCCGACGTACATATTTACACCGACAACTGAATATATGACTATCAATACATTTAACGGTGTTACTGAAAGTCGCAACGCTAAAATAGCTGTTTATGATGTCGCTCTTGTAAGTCCCGATAGCACGGAAAGAATTTATGTTAGAGATTATTTAGAGAAACTCGGAAATATCACGTTAGAAAATGATGAATATGTAATGAATACCGGAGAAAATCTCGGTAAAATCATTATGACTGATGTTCGAGAAGTAACGGCTCTCAATGCAGACTTTAAAGCCAATGACGTTTATGTAAATGTTAGCGGAAATTCTGTATCATTATCTCAATTTATGAGTACAACAAGTCCGGAAGAACAAGTGAAGATTAACAAATATTTAAAAGATCTTGGTAGTTTTAATTATAATTAGTATAATAATACAAATGAATTTACTGCTGACGTATCTTTAGATAAATTCCGTTTTAATAATGTTACAAATATAGATGCTACAAAAGCAACATTTAAATCTATAGATGTACAAATAGATGATATAAGTAACGGTAAAAAAGGGTCTTTGCTTAAACTTCTTCAATATGCTGCAAGTTAGGGATGGCCAATTCTTATCAATTAAATAACACAAAAACTACAAATTAAGATATAATTTAAAGAGAGAATTCAGAATTAAATGAATAATAAAAAATATATTGCAAGTATAACTCCGGAGAATAATTCTTTGGTTATAGATGTATAGAAATTATATAATTTAGATACAGATGTAGAATTTGTATATCCATACATAGTAGGTGGTAATATTAACACAAAACTCTATATAAACGGAGTATAGTTTCAAAATAACAACGATAAACTGAAGAATTATGCAAAACCGTATATATTTAATTTCAGAATAGAACCGATATAGGGTGAAGAATTTTTTTCTGAGTCTATTGAAATTGAATTTAAAGACAATTCCGGAAATAAATGTGGCGAGTTAACCATTTATATTTCTGATGGTGATGTTCAAAAATTACGGAATTATTCAAATGAGCAACAGAATACTAAAAGCAGTTTGAATAGTTTTATGATGATTCGTACGAATCCGAAACTAACGGGCAATATAAAAGTTGTTGTAGATTCTGAAGGAAACTTATTTATGGATACATTCAAAGCATCAAGTGTTTTGAATAACAGAGTTTATAGAAAATATCCAATATCATCAGAAGGCAATTATCCTCACGATGTTAAAACTGTATTTTCAAAACTTCCATTGAGTGAATTGTACAAAACACCGGATGATTCTTTAAATCCTCATAAGTTTTATAAAGATTAGTCTAAACAATATATTACTGAATATGAATACGGTGCTCAAACTAATATGGACGATTTATATTCAGAAAATATGTCAATTTTAGCTCCGCTTCACATCGGTAAGAATGTCCCGGATTTCTTCTGTATATTTCGTTATGATGAAATTTATAACAAAGAAACATATCATTCCAAAGATTTTAATGATATGGACAAGTTTACGAATATGCTTAAGAAATCTTCTGTAGTTAAAATATTCGACCTTCGCAGTTATACAGCAGCAGGACAATATATTCGTAATTATGCAAAGAGTATAAATAACATCATACACGGTTCTTGCTATTTGCAGTTTATTGAGCAAGACAATGATAAAAATTCAGAGAACTACAGATAGGGTTAGAATTCCTGGAAAGGAATAGATGTTTCTCGTGGCATAATTACAAATAAGATTGAATCGTCTTATTTTGCTAATAATATTTTAGTAAGTGATGATGCTGTTCAGGAACGATTTAACAATTATATCATTAACGGTTATGAAAGAAACAATGTTCTTTATCCGTATATTTTGAATCTACAATATATGTTTAATGATGAACAATCTGAAGAGTTCTCAATGCATCGTTATTTCGGATTGTATTTAACATCTAATGAATTCTTACAATATCAATGTATTATTACTGATTATAATAACGGAAACGAAGTTGTTAGAAAACTTGATAACAATGATAATGAAGTAAAAGATAACGAAATATTTAATAGTATATTTACTAAAAAATATGAAGATCGTATTATATTCATGGTAACTAATGACAAAGCCGAACGTGTTAGAAGTTCTAAAGATGTCAAATAGTTTATTAATGATAATGTTCTTGATAATCCAGACGGAAATATAGCAGATGTTAAATCTGATGAAATGGTTTGGAAAGACGAACATAAGTCTTTTATTACGCTTTCATTTGATAAACCGTTGAAGTATGGTGAGCATTTGAGATTTTCCGGATTTAATGTATACAATGAATCAAAGAGTGTTTATGAAAATATATGTCTTGAGATAATTGCATCGAATGATGAAAGATTACTTGAGACAGACAATTTCATATATCCCTACATTACAACAAATACGTCTGATGTTTTCGTTCATAGCGATGAAGAATAGAATGAGTCTGAACCAGAAGTAACAAACAATTTCTATCGTTTGTCATTTTATACACAATCTCTTACAGATAAAACCGTTGCTGCTTCAGTTCCAGAACAGATAGAGCGAATTTGTGCTTGTATAAAGAAATTCAATTCATTTATTATAGTAACTAATACAACTGAAGATTCTATAGGAATTGTATCAACTGAAGAAAATGTTTATTTTTAGCATATTGCTGCTCCGGAAAATGTAGAACAAATAAAATTATAGAAGATTTATTTTAATGGAGTTAAAATTAAATATGTTTCTCTTTCCGGTCCACAATTTCCATTAACTGCTTCTGCGTCTACAACATATACATGGGATCTTCTTAATGAAGATACTTATTTATATTATGATATTGAAGCCGGTGGAAAGTTGTTTGGTTTTATACAGTGTTCTTTAAACGGTGTTAATTACAATATTGATATCAGAGCGATTAATTCAAGCACACAAATTAATCTTGAGTATGTTAATTTACCAGATGAACTTCGATATTATTTAGAAAGTCCGTATATTAGCAGACCATCTTCTACTGGTGGTCACGGTAAATTCAATTTATTAACCGGATAGATTCAGACTGGAAATTCATTAATCATCAAGAATCTTTTTTTATATGTAGAACCAAATGTTATAAAACCCGATGAAAATAATAACATTTATTATTCTGCTAAAAAAGATTATGAAAATGAAACATTTGATTCTTATTTAAATGTCATTAAAAAAGAATTAATTAAAAACGGGTTTAATTATTCTATAAAAAGAGATAATACATCTTATGAACTTGAGAATGAAAGTTATTATACAAAAGTTGATGTCTCTGGAGATGTTGTTTCTAATTTCGTTGAATATATGAATCCAGACAATACTATTGTTGATAATATTCATTATTTTTCAAGAGTTCATGATACTGTAATGCGTCCATTAAGTCCGGATACTAAAAACTATGATAAAGTATATAGTATATTCTCATTATACGGATTTGAAGGTCTTGGATGGCGTTATAGCAATATTATTCCGTTTAAACGTCCGAGCGAATTTAAGAATCCGTTCGTAGTATATGATAATTTACAAGAAATTTTAAAAAATGTCAAGCATCCTTTAGTAAAAGTCAGTGATAAGAAATTTGAATCAATGCTTTTGATGAATGTTGACAATGATTATTTGACAGATAACGTATTGTTGAATTTAAATTTAGAAAATCATATACATACACAAAATATTATGAGTGTTAAGAGTGAACGTCATACTATTTTGTCGCCATATAATCTTAACGGTTGTATTATTGATTTTTACAATCGACCATTTGTACACAATTATATAATTACTATCTTTAACTCAGAATCTGCTCAAATATCAGTAATGGGTATTCTCGGAATTAAGGATATAGATATGTCAATTAATTTGAGTCATGATAATGAAATTGTGAATAAACAATATGTAGAATTGACAAAAGATACACAAATAGATATTACTGGTGAAGACAATATTATCCATAAAGATATTCTATATGTTGTAGATAAAGGATCATTTAAAGAAATTAATGTAAAGAAGTTTATAATCTGCGGTAATTAGATTTATTATACAACAGATGAAAATACAAGTAGTAATCAATCAAGCGTTTCTTTTATGTTGTTCTACGGTAATGTATTGACTGTTGGTTCTGATATGATATTGCGTATGCTTGACGGGGGAAATCACCAAGAATTTCATTATAAGAATACAGAACCGATATAGAGTGATGACAATTTCTTCACATATAGAGATTAGAAATCCACCAGTAAATTTGACATTCCCGTAGTTCCTATGACGAACTGTTTCTGGAAGTCAAACGGTTTATATCTTGACGGAACTTCTGTTTTGAATGTAGATAATATTGTTAACAAGTATGATAAAGTCGGTTACTTTACAGAACATTCAATGTCGCCGGCTGTTGATGATACAAAAAATATGTTTATTGTCAACACTCCGAATTCTTTCTTAACGACGGATGATAATCTGTTTAAATTTAAGAATGTTATAATTGATGGTAGTATAAAAAATGCCATTAAGAAGATGATTTACCGTAATAGTAATATTGATACAGCTATTGGTTATTATAACTCTTATATTCAGTCTTTGGAGTTTATATATTATGGCATTAAATTCAATCTTAAATTCAACAGTGAATACTATAATCAAAATCTTCGTATCGGTGAATATAACAATTTTGATGTGTTCTTTATCAATGATTATGATCCTATGATTGATAATGAATTGTATATATCTGCTGATGAAGAGTTTATTCTCTTTGTAAATCATAAGTTTAACTTGTTGCCGTTGTTTGAGAAATATACAAAAGTAAACGAAATCAGTTCTAATTATATCAGCGAAGGTGTGGATTATTCTGTATCAAAAGCACCATATAAAATATATACAGATACTATATGCGGTTACAGAAGCAATATTGTAGTAAGTAAAAATAATGAAATAAGCGTCTTGAAAGATTCTGAAAATACATGGTTTGTTCAAGAAGACTACGCTTCTGAAAAACTTTATGATAATCAGATTATTCGTTCTCATTATTTATATATGCCCGTAAAAGATGATGCATCAAAAACATTTAATGTTGATGCATTAAGTAATGATGTTGGAATTTTACGAACAGATAGAAACGGTTCTTATATTATTGATAATTTTTCAAATACAAACAATTTAAAACAAAATGACACATTAAATTATTAGGATCGAATCAGCAGTTCATTCTTGTTAAATTATCTTAATGATAATATAGAATCAATAGATGAGAGAGATATAGAAGAAAAAGTAAACGAGTATATTAAATCTTTCGATAACAATTTGAATTGTTATGTTATCTATAATGGAGTAGTCAGCAGTATGACTATTACTGATTCTTATAAGCCATTAAATATTACAATGAAGACGCCGAATAAGATTAAGTTCAATTTCGGATATTTCACGCCCGTATTCTATGATGTTATGGAGTTTCATATGAATGATTTTGAATTAGCTGAATCTGCTAATGTTTCTTTATTAATGGCAAATACAAAAGTGAAATCAGTTAAAAGGTTGAATACATATACAGAGAATAAGGTATTTGAATCAACAAGTGAATTTGATGTCTATAAGAATTATTTCTTTGATTATAACAGATCCGTATTTTCAACGAACTGGGATAATAAATTCTATCGTAAGTATTCTGAGAATGATTCTTATGAATTGAAATGTGGTTATTTCCCAGGTATAGAAGACAAAACATTCTTTGGTTCTAAATGTTTAGTGATAAAAGGAGATTATATAACTATTGATGATTTTTCGTCAATAAGAATCAATCCTAAGGTTGAATATTTAAATAGTTCATATAATGTTTATTCTGATAACAAAAAACAGTGCAGAATCACAATAAATATCACATAGAGCATCTATGCTTTGTTCGATAACAATGAAACTTTTAAGAGTAACTGGAAAAATAATGAAGGATGGAGCGATGTAGAAACTTCTAGAGCAAATTATATATAGAATACAATAACAAACATATTCAACACTCAAAGAAAGAGAGAAGTAGTTCTTTACGGATTTAACAACTCTACACAAACAATGGACGTTCAGTTTGAAAGTAACGAATCCGGTTACAATGATTGGAAAGTAATTGAAGACTTTGATGTTGACACTCGTATTGAAAACGATGATATGGTATTGATTATAACTATTTCTATGGAGCGCGGTCTTACAGTTCATCCGCAACTTAAAATTTATAAGTATTAATTTAAAAACAAATGACGAATTTAGTATCACAAAAGACAAATAACTATCAGTTTGCGCCAGGAATTTCTTTGTATGGTGTAGATGGTAAAGACGGAAAATCCGGTATTAGCGGAACATCCATATTTATAAGTTAGTATTAGTCAAATAATAATGACGATATAAATACGTTTATTTCTTGTATTCGTCAGGGCAGAAGTACAGCACTCGGTCCTGCTGAATATATTGGCAGAAGTTATATGTCTGAAGATTCGTTTTTATTCCCGAATGGTTATATTTACAAGATTATAGATATAAATTAGTTAATACAAGCCGGGGATACTATCAATACAGAAAATTTTGATTAGTTTTTCGAATTTGCCGGAAGAATCATTATAGATAATGAAGATAACGGATTTGTTGAATCTAATGAGCGTCTTGTTTTAGATACTAACAATTATAAGGGATTTGTTATTAATGTTTCTCAAATGCCGGATTCTGAATTAAGCAACATTAAATCTCCAATGACAATTATTTCTGATAAAATCAGTGATGATGAAACTATCAAATTTATAGATTTGAAAAGTATTTAGTCCGGATAGTCTGATGTTCAATTCAGAATTCAATATGATACAAATAATAAATGTTTTATAATCGAATCTGATAATCCCATTTTAGTAAATTCTGATTTAGAAGTTGCTTATACAAATACGAACAGTTCTATAACTTATGATGAATATTCAAAAGTGTATACAGCCGATAACGGGAGTTCTGAAGGCGTTTTAACGACGTTCCGCTCTATATGTGAAAATATTAAATGGACGAAGGAGAGCGACGAAATACATTATGAATTTGAACCAGAAAACTCTACTAATCAAATTTATTATTCTGAAAAACTTTTAGAAATGGGCATTGATCCGAATGAAAGTGTTGCAGATATAGTTGAGTTGCCGGGTTTCAATACTTGGAAGTATTAGATGATTTATACTCCTTTTAAAAGATTGGGTGAAACAAGAAAATACAAAAAAGTAAAGTTTCAATTTTTTCTAAATACAGAATTGTTGAGTGCTGATGATAGTTCTTCAAATGGACAAAATAGTTCATTAGATGAAAACATTATTATATAGTTTAGAGATTCTGATAAACAAATTTTAGGAAGAAATATAACAAAGTTAGAATCAAAAGAATATGATGGTCACAATGGGAAAATGTATACAACAGGTTATATATATGTACCAAGTGACGTAAGTGAAATGTGGATTAGTGCACCAAAAGAATATTTTTATATAATTGTTTACGGAGCAAATAATGAATTAATTGAAATTAATTCAGAAAAAGAAGAAGAAAAGATTGGATGTTTAGTTAACGGAGAAACTGTATATTTCCCGATAGATGCTCTAAAGTTTGCTACTTTGCGTTATGATACTAAATTTAAGATAAAAAATAACAATTCTCAATCTGTTTATAAACTTCCGAAAACAGCAATGTTTCACTTTGTCGGTAAATTGAATATAGACAGCGAAGAAGGTTATGATGCTACAATAGTAGACCGAGAATATTATTATGCCATTCCGAATGATAGTAGAGCTGATGATTTTATAGAACCCGGTCGTGAAGCATATATTACATTAAGCAGTTATAATGATCCATCAAATGTAAATTGGACAGTATCGGTTATAGGTCAAACCGAATTTATTATTAAATATTTTGAGTAATTGAAAAATATGAAGAGATAGCTTTATCAGAAGAATCATGGTATGCCGGGAATTGCAATGATTAGCGGCATTAACGGAAAAGACGGAACATCTGGAAATAACCTATATATTGGTTATATCAACGATTTTTTTGACAATTCAGAAAATATTGTTGATAATCTCGTTCGTGTTGCTTCAGATATCAATTCTTAGTTTTATTATACAGGCGTTTATGATAGTTCTTTAATTCCACAAGAAAAATATTTTCCATATGATCCTTCTGATAATTTTAATTCATCTAATATTTTTCGCAATATAACAGATAAAGATGTTTCAGATTATCGTGTTTATTATGGGTCTTATGATAGTAGTATCAATTCATATAGCAGTAATTATATAAAAGTTGATTTTGATAAAACTGGAAAGCCATAGCCATGGAATGTATCAAATAATACATTGTGGTTAGATGGTAGTATTGCTAGTGTGTAGAATTTTAACAATAGTTCAGTGTTTTTAAAATCATTCACAAGCGATACTTCATATCCGTATGTTGACTCGTCTGTTTATTATGATAATGATGTTATAATTCGTCCCGGTAAAAATGTAAACAGAAATTCTTAGGGATTTGATTTGTTTTCAATTATTGAAAATGGAAAGTCATATACTTTTTCTAATTCAGATAAATCATTGCGTTGGGATTCTCCTATTTATAATGATGTAAATGATGGTATAGAATCAAGTATATATAATCCTTCGATTGAAGAAGTTATAAGTTAGTCTCAAACAGAAAAAATAATTCCAGTAGACTTTCTTAAAACAAAACCAACAGTAATTGATACTATAG
>JAEEGL011880596.1_pt1 | contig 11319 bp, 6 predicted proteins | sample 9134231 | NCBI WGS metagenome assembly JAEEGL01 (sample SAMN16246548, study PRJNA631951) | gut metagenome | biome: gut microbiome; feature: rumen; material: fiber-attached | host: Bos | place: Iran: Karaj | collected 2018-10
ATGACATCGGTGGGAGGGGTGCCGGGCTTGAGGCCGAAGCCGAAGACGAGGATGGCGAGGCCGATGCCCGAAATGGCGCCGAGCGCCAGGCTGCCGTAGCGCGAGCCGACGTAGAGGGCGGCGAGCACGATCAGCAGTTCGATGATCATTACAAGGGACATGTCTGGGATTTTGTTTTAGTATTGTCGGTTATGGGTTCAAATATACTCATATTTTTTGTATTTTTGGCGCCGCGTTAGTTAGGACTGTATGCAATATCTCGGAGAAATCATCTCGCTCGTCGTCGCCGTGATGTGGACGGCGACCGCCCTGTTCGCCGACCAGGCGAGCCACCGGATCGGGGCCATGAGCACCAACTTCTTCCGGATGGTCCTGTCGGCCATCCTCCTGGCCGGGCTCCTCTGGATCGTGATCGGACACCCCTACCCGGCCTTTGCCGACGGCAAGACCTGGCTCTGGATGGGCCTCTCCGCGCTGGTGGGCTACGTATTCGGGGATTTCTGCCTCTTCAATTCCTACATCGTGATCGGCGCCCGGTTCGGGCAGCTGTTCATGACCCTCGCACCGCCCTTCGCCGCGATCGCGGGCTGGGCGCTGCTCGGCGAGACGCTCTCCTGGAAGTCCTGGTTCGCGATGGCCGTGACCCTCACCGGCATCGCCATCTCCATCCTCAACCGCGGCCGGGACGGCCACAGCCTCACGCTCAAGCTTCCGGTCAAGGGCGTGCTGCTCGGCATCGGCGCCGGACTGGGCCAGGGCGTCGGCCTGGTGCTCAGCAAGATCGGCATGCAGCACTACGCCGCCGCACTCCCGGCGGACGCCCCGGCGTCGTTCAGTTGGGCGATGCCCTTCGCCTCCACGATGATCCGCTCTCTGACGGGCATGGTCGGGTTCTTTGTCCTGATGGCCCTGATGCGCAAGCTGCCGGAGCTGCGCGCCGCCCTGCACAACCGCGAGGGCATGAAATACACGGGCCTCACGACCCTGTTCGGCCCCTTCATCGGGGTCTCCCTCTCCTTGATGGCCGTCCAGTACGCCCGTGCCGGTATCGCCTCCACGCTGATGGCCCTCACCCCGGTGCTCATCCTCTTCCCCTACGCGCTGATCTACAAACAGAAGATCACGCCGAAGGAGATCCTCGGCGTGATCGTCAGCATGACCGGTGTGGCGCTGTTCTTCCTGTTATAAGTCCAGGCAGCCGTCCATCAGGCTTTCGATCAGCTCCTTGTCGAGGTGCTGGCCGATGAAGACGATCTTGTTCATGCGGTCGCCGTATTCGGGATCCCAGTCGCGGCGGAGCTTGGCGTCGCGCGCCATCATCTCGCGGAGCTGGTCCTGCGGCATCGTGGCGAACCAGTACCCGGCATCCTTGATGCTCTTCTGCTTGCCGGCGGTCTCGAAGAGATAGCATTTGTCCGTATCGGCGCTGAAGTAGCACAGGCCCTTGGCACGGATGATCTCCTTGGGCCACTTCCGGGCCACCATGTAGTCGAACTTGTTGATGTCCAGCGCCGGGCGGGACTCGTAGACGTAGGTCCCGATGCCGTATTCCTCGGCTTCTCCCTCCTCGTGGTCGTGATCGTGATGGTGGTGATGGTGCCCGTGTTCATGGTCATGATCATCGTCATGATCATCGTGATCATGATCGTCGTGATCGTCGTCGCCTTCGATCTCGGCGATCCAGGCTGCGGAGGTTGCCACCCGGTCGAAGTCGAACATGCCCGTGTGCAGGAGCTTGTCGAGGTCGACCTCGCCGTAGTCGCAGGGGATGATCTCGGCCTTGGGCTGGAGGGCATGGATGATGCTCTTCACGCGGCCGAGCTCCTCGGGCGTGACTTCGGAGGCCTTGTTGAGCAGGACGATGTTGCAGAACTCGATCTGCTCGATCACCAGGTTCTCGATGTCCTCTTCGTCTATGTTCTCCCGCTGCAGGGCCTGGCCGCAATCGAATTCGTCCTTCATCCGCAGGGCATCCACGACCGTCACGATGCAGTCCAGCGTGGGGATGGCCGCGCCGGGATAGGACGGGCGGGCCAACTGTTCGTAGGAGTTGATCGTCTGGGCGATCGGGGCAGGCTCGCAGATGCCGCTGGCCTCGATCGCGATGTAGTCGAAGCGGTTCATCCGGGCGATCTCCTCGAGCTGGGCCACGAGGTCCATCTTGAGCGTGCAGCAGATGCAGCCGTTCTGCAGGGCCACGAGGCTGTCGTCGGTCTGGCCCACGACGCCGCCCTTCTCGATCAGGTCGGCGTCGATGTTGACCTCGCCGAGGTCATTGACGATCACGGCGAACTTGATGCCGCGGCGGTTGGTGAGGATCCGGTTCAGGAGCGTGGTCTTGCCGCTTCCGAGATAGCCGGTGAGCAGCAGGACCGGCAGGGGTTTGTTCTCCAAAGTGATATTCATGGTGTGATGCGTTCTGTTCAGCGGACGCAAATTTAGCAAATAATATGGTTCGGTGGAGCGGAAACCTAACGCTCCGACAGGATGGCCGCGCCCCGGAGGCCGGAAGGCACGAGGGGCGTGTCGGCGTCCACGAGCGGGAAGGAGCTATGCGTATAGGCCCCGACGCCGTCGGGATGCTGGATGGCATCGCCGATCATCCTGTTGTAGAGGGAATTGGTCACTTCGAGGCGGATTTCGTTGCGGCCGGGCTGCAGGTAATCCGTGATGTCCAGGCGCCAGGGCGCGCACCAGACCGTGCCCGCTTCGCGGCCGTTGACGACCACGCGCGCCATCCACTCCAGGCCCTCCAGCTGCAGGTAGCTGCGGGATCCATCCCGCCCCAGCCTCCAGCGGAAATCCTTGGAATAGACCGCCGTACCGGAATAGTAGCGGATGCGCGCATCCCGGCTCCGGGTCCAGTCCCGGAGCCGCCGGAAGCGCACCGGCTCCTCCGGTCCGCCCATCGCCGGGTCGAACCGGACCTGCCAGGCGCCCCGCAGGGTCCGGCGCCGGAGACTTCCTCCGGACACGGGCTGCCCGTCCACCGGCAACGCCGCATCGGTCGCAATCACGAACGCCGATTCGTCCGGCGCCAGGTCCAGCCGGACGTCCGCGACGCCGTCCTGCACCGAGGCGGCGAGCCCGGCGAGCCGGCCGCTCAGCGGATCGAGGCGGTAGAGCCGCCGGTAGGGAGTCCGCACCGTGACTTCCTGTCCGAAGGGCTCGCCGCCGTGTTTGTAGATGAAATAGACGTCGGCATCCGGCAGGCGCCTGTGGCCGAACCGGAGGCAATCGTCCAGTTTCGCCGCGCTGTGGAACTGCAGGTCGGGAGCGAAAGGCACCGGCACCGGGTCCGAAAGGGTGGCGGCCGTTCCGGCGTCGTACACCGGCAGGCCGGCATCGCGCCAGGCCGCGGCAGCGGTCCGCAGCACATCGTCGGCCGCCACGTTGCGCTGGAGGACCAGCATCCGGTACTCCATGCCGGAAGGCAGCCGCAGGACCGGCGTCCCGTCGGCGCGGCGCACCACCTGCGCGCCGCGCAGGCCGTCCGCCGCCGTCGTATCGAAATTATAGCCTTCCGGCACGACCGGCAGCAGGTGCGCCAGGGTCTTGACGGGCGGATCGTCTCCCAGGTAGACCAGCAGGTCGACCACGGGCTCCCCCTGCCTCAGCAGGGAGGCGCAGCGGGCCTGGTAATCCCAGAACGGGCGGCTGTAGGGCCAGATGGGATTGTTGCGGTTCAGGCAATACTGGCGGCCGTTCGCTACGTTGCCCGGCACTTCGTCCAGCCGGGGCTGGTAGGCCGAGGCACAGACCACGAACTCGTTGAGCAAGCGCGTGTAGGCGAAGTCCGCGAGCATCTTGAGCCGCGCCGGAGAGTCGCTGTATTTCGCGTCGGTGAAGGCCTCCGCCGAGGCGATCGGCCGGCCGTAGAGATGGGCGGCCGAGGCGCAGTCCACGATATCGAAACTGCCGTGGATGTCGCGGGCCCAGAATTCGCCCTGGGGCTTGTCCACGAAGCGCTTGGCGCCAATGTTGTCGGCACCGAGGCTCAGCTGGTTGCCGCTAGCCTGGGCGGTGAAACGCACGCCGGCCGCCCGGCAGAGCCGGTCCAGTTCGCCGTAATAGTTGTCCCGCACGGCATCCGCGATCGTCCGGCGCAGGTCCGCGAGGAAGCGCTCGCTCCGGGCGCCCGAGCCCACGGCGTAGCCCCGCATCGCGGGCAGCCAGGGCAGCAGGTCGTAGCCGTTGCGCTCGCGGAAGATCCGCGGGAAGTCCGGCGTCCAGTTCTGCGGGCCGGCTTCGTGGCTGTCCATCGTCACACCGAGCGGCTTCGCGCCGATGCGCGCCAGGGTGTCGAGGATCCGGCCGGCGTAGGACCGGAAATGCAGCCGGACAGCCTCACGCGACATCTTGTCGCACTCCAGGCCCATCAGGTTGGCGCGCCCGTGCTTGGTGGCGCCGCGCGTGGACTCCACGGCGAAGCGCATCACGACCCAGTCCCCCTCGGGGACCGTCCAGTCCAGCGTCCCGTCCGGGCGGAGGCGCGCCGTCAGGTCGACCACCTGCTGCGGATCGATCGACGCACCGCTGTAGGCGGGCGTCGCATAGGAGTCGTGGAAATCAGCATAGTAATTGGCTTTCTCCTGCCAACGGTCCACCCGCGCGCAGGAAGAGAGGGTCACGCCGGAGAGGCCTTCCGCGGCGTCCCGGATGCGCCAGCGGCGACCCATCTGCTCCGGGAAGGCGATGGTCCGCTGCGCCAGGCCGGAGCCGCCGCCGGGCCTGGGCAGTTCACACACTTTCACCCATGAGCCGCCATCCTCCGAGCACTCCAGCACGCCCACGGTCCCGTAGGCTTCGAAATTCATCCCGTAGAATTCGGGGGCCGGTCCGTCCGGATAGTTCATGGCGCCATTGCGCGACTTGCGGGCCTTCGGCGCGGTATAGGTGATGCTACGGGCCCGGAAGGCCTCCGGCAGCGAGACGGACAAGGAGTCCAGGGCCACGTCCTGCCAGTCTCCGGCGGATACCGGCCAGGCCAGGACGGCGACGTCCCGCCACCAATCCTGCGTGGAAGGCGCGGCCAGCCGGCCGCGGAATCGCCCGCCGCGCACCAGCGTGTCGGAGGCGCAGAGCCGCTGCATCCCCGTCTCCGGGGTGATCCAGGGGCCGCCCGCCACATAGCCGTTGGACAGGTTGACTTCGAAGCTCAGCCCCAGGCGCTTCGCCTCCAGGGCGGCGAAGCGGAGCATCTCCCACCACTCCTGGCTGAAGGCATCCAACGCCCCCTCCGCCGGGCCATGGACCTGGTCGTAGTACACCACGCCGCCGATCCCGGCGGCCTTGTAGGCCTCCAGGTCGGCGGTAATGCCCTCCCGCGTCGTCGGCGTCTCGCCGTGGAACCACCAGACCTTGGTCCGCGCGGAATCCGCCGGCGCGCGGAACGACTCCAGCGCCTGTCGGATCCCCTGTCCATTCGAAGGCTCCGCCCACGCATCGCCTGCCTGCCCTGTACCCGTCTGCCTGACGCCAGCCCTCTTATCGCCAGCCTGCGCCATAGTACCTGCCTGCACGACACCTTCTTTCATCAGTACGTCTGCCCGTCCGGCATCCGCCTTCCCCGGATTGTCTGCCTGCACAGGGATCGACGCCGCAGCCGCCAGGACACACCCGCCGAGCACGGCACCTGCCACTATAGAAATGATGGATCGTCTCATAGATTCGGTCTGTCACACAAAAATAACAAAATCCCATCACAATCCCTACCGCCGCCCCTCCCCGTCCCCTATCCTCCCAGACCCCGACATCCCCTCGACAACACTTCCCTCCGACGCAAACACATCCTCCGACGCCAGGGGCACCGGAGCCCTTCTCCGCCCCTGACTACAACTTTTCCCCCTCCACCAAGGGCGCTAGGACCTTTCTCCGCCCTTTGTAACATGTTTTTCCTCCCACCGGGGGCGGTGAGACCCTTCTATGCCCCCAGCAACCAGATTTCCTTGCCTCCAGGGGCGTTATGGCCTCTCTATGCCCCTGGAAAACAGAATTCTTTGCCACTAAAAGGGCGCTGAAGGTCCTTTCCGCCCCTGGTAACCGCTTTTCCTGTCCACCCGGGGCGCCAGAACCCCACTCCGCCCCTGGAAAACAGAATTCTTTGCCACTAAAAGGGCGCTGAAGATCCTTTCCGCCCCCGGTAGCCGGATCCTCCAACTGCTAAAGGTGCTGAGAACCGAAACGGAAAGCCGAAGGGACTGCCAAGCGTTCACAACGTCCGTAAAACCGGGACGTTATGAACGAAAACAGCCAAAAACGTGCATAACGTCCTGATAACAGGGACGTTGCGCACGGTGCTACAACGATTCCGGGTGCTGAGTCCGGGGGCAGAGAGATTGTCGGAAGGAAACTACCGGAGGAGGTTCGGGAAGGTCAAGACCCTCCTCCAAGCCGAACGTCAGGTAGCGTCAAGTCCAACGTCAGGCAGCATCAAGCCGGATTCAGGCTTTTTACGGCTCGACCCCCTCTTTTTTATATACTGCCTCCGTGCAAGCGCGGCCGCCGGGAGTTCCCAAAACTCCCGGCGAGCCTCGCTAACCGCCGCGCCGGGTTATGCGCGGCGGTGGTGCACCATCGGAACACACCATCTTCGGAGAAAACTCCTGTCGACCCCCCGCAGGGAACAGCCGCGCCGCGTATTGCGCGGCTGTGATTCGCCCACACTCTCCATATCATATCCTCTTCAACTTCCTTCCCAAAAGCGTGATGAGGGACTATCTGATTATCAATAAAAACGAAAATCTCTAGTCCCTCCGGGAGGTACTAGAGATTTTCATAAAACATTTATTGTCAAATGTTTGCTCATCACGCCCACGAAGGAGTAAGATGTCAGGGGGCGGGGTATGGTTAGATGTATGGTTGGGTGCATGGTTGAATGAGTATTTGGTCTATGAGCTACGATAAGAGGGTGAGTCGCCCGCATAGCATATCATGCTCTCTCCTGTCGCCAAAAAGCGCAAAAAGAGTGAGGCGCAAACACTGATATTCAACTATTTAGCCGTTATACTCCCGGCGAGAGGGCGACTCGCCGCCGCGCATAACCAGGCGCGGCGGATCACTGCGGATCCGGTTTCTGAGCCAGGAGACATGAGGTTGGTCGAAGTTGGGGCACCGCCGCCGCTCAATACGAAGAGCGGCGGCTGCCGGAAGATCCGGACGAGCTTTGGGGGCTCGTCCGGACCTCCGCCTGCCCGGATCCGGGCTGGATAGGGCCTGTATCCGGGCCGGAGGGTAGATGGCGGAGGGGGTCCGGGCAGGATAGTGCCTCTATCCGGGCCGAAGGGTACTTGCCAGAGGGGGTCCGGGCAGGAAATGGCCCATATCTGGGCCGGAGGGTGGGAGCTGGAAGGAGACCGTGAGGTTGGGGCGAAAGGGCCGCTACCGAAGGATCTCGTAGCGGACGGCCGGGATGCTGACGGCGCCGTCCCCTTCAGCGGTCCGATAGTGGTACAGGCCCCAGCGGACTCCCTTCCAGAAACCGTAATCGACGAAGAAAGGATCGCCGCAGGGTTGGAATTCCTTGCCATCCGGACTGAACGAGAACTGATAGCGCCTGGCCGTCATGTCCAGGTGCAGCCGCAGCCAGACTTTCCGGCCTGTCAGGCGGACGAGCCTCCTCTCCTGGCCGGTCCCGTCGGACAGGCACAGCCAGTTGGATCCGTCCTGCCTGGCGATCCCAAGCTGGAAGCAGCTTTTGCCCAGGCAGGCAAGGCCGGCCCGGCCGCCCTCGGCCATGCGGCGGAAGTCGAGCTCGGCCGTGACCTCGCTCTCATAGCCCAGCACGCGCTGGGTAAGCGTATTGCGCGCCGCCCAGAAGTTGTCCGCAGGCAGGGCATGCAAGGTCAGGGAGCCAGGAACTTCGGTCAGCGACCAGGCAACGTCCACCGGATCATGGTTCCACTGCCACTGCGGCGACAGTGAGGCGGAGGAGAAGTCATCATCCGTCTGCGGACGGCGGACAGCCGCCGAGGCAGACGGCATCGTCCACACGCGGACGGGCTCGCCGACCCCGTTGCGGTCGATATCCACGCCGATGACCGGCCAGCCGTCTCCGCTCCAATGCATCGGCTGGAGGTGCACCACCCGGCCCAGCGCTCCTTCGCGCTGGAAATGCAGGAACCACCACGCGCCGTCCGGCGTGTCCACGATGGCCCCCTGGTGCGGGCCGTTGATGTCCGTGGAGCCCTGCTCGAGGACGACCCGTTTCTCGTAGGGACCGTAGATGTTCCGGGAGCGAAGGACCGTCTGCCATCCACCCTCCACCCCGCCTTCCGGGATGGAGAGATAGTACCAGCCGTCGCGTTTCAGGAACTTGGTCCCCTCTGCCACGGGTCCGGTGTAAACGGTGACGCCGTCATCCAGCAGTTCGCGCCCGTCCGCGCTCATCTTGTGGACGATGATCGGGCCGGCGCCGTGCCGGCTGCGGCCCAGGTAGGCCTGCCCGTCATCGTCCCAGAAAGGACAGGGGTCCTCCCACTTGGCCACGGCCTTGACGCAATGCAGGGGGCTCCAGGGCCCTTCGGGCCGCTCGGCCTGCGTCATGAACAGGCCCTCGTCCGGCGTGCAGAAATAGATCCAGAACCGACCGTCGTGCCAGCGGATGGACGGAGCCCACGAGCCGCCGGCATAATGCCTGTTCGCATCCCAGCCCGGCAGGCCGAAACGGTCGTACACCTGCGTGACGATCCGCCAGTTGACCAGGTCGTCCGACTCCAGGACCTGCATCCCGATGAAGTGGAAATCAGACGCGACCATGTAGTACTTCTCCCCCACCCGGATCACATCCGGGTCGGACCAGTCGCCGTTCAGGATGGGATTGACATAGGTGCCGTTGCCCTGGGCGCCCCAGGACACGGGGCGCTCCTGGGCCAGGGCGCAGGTACAGGCCAGAAGGAAGATGAAAAGAAGGGACTTCCTCATCCTGCTATCTCACGACTGTGGCGTGGTCGTCCTTCTCGGAGACCTGCACGCCGTAGGTGTCACGATAGGGGCTGAGCGGCCAGCGGAAGCTGTCGACGGGATCCGGACGGGCGGGGCTGAAGCCCTCGAAGTTGATGATGTGCCGGGAGACCGGAAGGCCGCTTCCCTGCAGGGCCGTCACCACGCACTTGGCGAGTTCATAGGCACCGTAAGTATTGAAATGCGTGTTGTCAGCCACGTCGTTGGGCATCCCCTCGAAAGAGCCGGCCTTGTAGTGGACGAAAGCCTTCTTGGAATCTTCCGGGCCCATGGCCTCGTAGAAGACGGCCGACATGGCATGCAGGTCCAGGAAGGGCACGCCCTCGCGGCGGGCCACCCACTCCATCGCGGCGGGATAGTCCTCATGGGACTCCACGATCCTGCCTTCGGCGTCGAAGTTGCGCCGGTGCGTCGGGGAAACCATCACGGGGATGCCACCCTTGGCGCGGACCTCGTCGATGAAGGTCTTGAGCTGCGTGGCGAAGAAATAGTAACCGCCCTTGCCGGGGCCCTTGAGCTTCATGTCATTGTGGCCGAACTCCACGAAGACATAGTCTCCGGGCTTCATCTGGGTGAGGATCTTGCGCAGGCGGCCGGCACCGATGAAGGTGTCCGCCCGCTCACCGCTCTCGGCATAGTTGGCGATGGCGACGGAGGTGTCGAAGAACCAGGGGAACATCTGGCCCCAGCTGGCCCAGGGCTCGATGTCCTGGTCCACCACCGTGGAGTCGCCGCACAGGAAGATCGTCGTCACGCCCTCCGGCGCGGGCTCGATCCGCACGGAGGCGACCGCCGGGGCTTCGCCGTCGATCTCGAGGTTCAGGAAGTCATCCCAGTCGAGCTTGGCCTTCTCGCGGGGTTTGGTGATGACCTGGACGGGGTCCTTGCCGGCCTCGCGGATGGTCTTGTCGCGCTTGTTGACCAGGAACTGCACGGTCTTGAATTCGCCCTTGGCCGTCGCCAGGTCGTTGACCGACAGGCGGCGGGACTCCGACTTGACGAAAGTCCGGCCCGCCCGCTTGCGCGAGCCGACCTGCAGGGTGACGAGATAGTTGCCGTCGGGGACGGGGACGTTGATCTCGAAACGCTCCTGGGGTTTGGAAGTGTCATAGGTAAATACGACCGGGAAATCGGCAGCCCGGGCAGACAGGCCCAAAATGAGGGCCAGGAACAAAACTTTGGCTTTCTTCATCATGTGGCAGATTTATTTCTCCCCAAATTTAAAAAAAATCCGTATCTTTACGAAACACTTTGCAAGACTACAACTATTAACCTTTATATCTTATGGCAAGAAGAGAAGCATTCAAAATGTTCCTGAAGCCGGGATTCGAAGACGAATACCAGCGCAGGCATGCCGCCATCTGGCCCGAGCTCAAGAAGCTCCTTTCCGACAGCGGTGTCAAGAATTATTCCATCTGGTGGGACAAGGACACCAACATCCTGTTCGCCTACCAGGAAGTCGAGGGTGACGAAGGATCCCAGGATCTCGGCGGCAACCCGATCGTCCAGAAATGGTGGGACTACATGGCCGACATCATGGAGGTCAACCCGGACAACTCCCCCGTGTCCATCCCGCTCGACGAGCGTTTCTACATGGAATAGACCCGCAAGTCTCCGAACCAGCGACCGCGCCGCATCCCGGCGCGGTTTTCTTTTGCCAGGGATACAACATTATTATTACAAATGCAACGTTTTTGGTTATTATTGAATCTTTTTCAAGTATTTTTGCGCACGCAAACATAAGACTGAAACTTGTTCAACCATAACCAAAATCAAAGCTTGATGAAATCTGTTTTCTCTGCAAGCCGCAACGCGATGGTCGCGCTTGTGGCCGCCGTGGCTTTGCTGCTCGTCGCCGGACCGGCGTCCGCCCAGTCCGTCTCCCGCGGTAAAGTCCTCGACCCCAACGGAGTACCCGTCATCGGCGCAGCCGTGATGGTGCCCGGCACCACCAACGGCGTCACCACCGACATCGACGGCAACTTCGAACTTCGCGTCGCCCCCGGCACCACGCTGGAGGTCTCCTGCATCGGCTACGTCACCCAGCGGGTGGCCGCCGCCGCCAACATGAACGTCGTCCTCGCCGAGGACACCGAGATGCTCGAAGAGACCGTCGTCATCGGCTACGGCTCCGTGAAGCGCTCCGACCTCACCTCCGCCGTCGCCAAGATGGACAACTCCTCCATCGACGACCGCCCGATGGCCCGCGCAGAGCAGGCCCTCCAGGGCCAGCTGGCCGGCGTCACCGTCATGATCACGAACTCCGAGCCGGGCGCCGACCCGCAGATCCGCGTCCGCGGTACCGCCTCCATCAGCGCCGGCAACAACCCGCTCTACGTCATCGACGGCGTGCCCCAG
>JAEEGL012471674.1_pt1 | contig 11319 bp, 11 predicted proteins | sample 9134231 | NCBI WGS metagenome assembly JAEEGL01 (sample SAMN16246548, study PRJNA631951) | gut metagenome | biome: gut microbiome; feature: rumen; material: fiber-attached | host: Bos | place: Iran: Karaj | collected 2018-10
CTATGGCTACAGGGTTCAGGAGAAGGCTCAGCGGTGAAAAGTACATGAATTGAAAGGCGCAAAGAGGGGCCGTCCCCAAAAAAGCAGCAAAGCCTGGAAGAAAAATGCGTCCCGTCTTGTAGAATACTTCGCATTTTATCCTGTCGGAATACGAAGAAAGCTTTGTGAGAGTCCATGGATATACTACCGACATAGTATATGCTGCCGTAAAACTGAGCTGAAGCCCGCTGTCATAAATGAGATAGGGCGATGAAAAAAGAAGCAGCGACAAAATCAAAGACCAAGCGCTCATGCTGTCGTAACGGCGATCTGTATGGAATGCAAAAATTTTCAGTATTATCATACCGGAAGCACGTATAACGGAAATGGAAAAATTCGAAAGCGCGGCATACAGAAGCACGGCCCCTATGCTCAGGATGTCGGTGATGATATTTTTTTTCTTTTTGAAAATACGGCTGACAAGATCATAGGTCATATTGACATGGAGCCCGGATACGGCGAGGATGTGTGCTATACCGTTGCTTTGGAAAGATTCGTAATATTCTTCATCAATATATGAAGTTTCTCCGAAAAGTATACCTGCGCTGACGCCGAAATTCTGTCCTTCGAAGTATTTTTCCGAGGCTCTGTAAAAGCCTGCTTTGGCATTGCTTATCAGGTTTGAAAAGGGCCTGACGATCTTCAATGCTTTGATCTTGTATTTATTTGTGTCGCATATGGTATAGATGCCTTTTCCTTTTAGATATCTCCTGTAATCGAAACCTTTCGGATTTCTTCTTCCGTCGGGAATAGAGATCTTTCCAGTTATCCGCACCCTTCTTCCGACAAAGTCATAGGCGTTGTCCCTTATTTCTTCCTGGGGCATGCTGAGTCTTACAAGAACTTTTTCTCTGCCGGTTTTTACTGTAAAAGCCGTATAGCTTTCTTTGACCTTTACGGCTCTGACAGTTCCTTCAAAGGTGACGGTTTTTCCTTCGCTGAAAATGAGAAGGCTGTGAGGAGCCGAAGGAATGGCAGTTTTGACTAAAGAAAAGAGAAAAGCGATCGTCAATAATATAAAAACGGGTCTTCTGATGATATACCTCCAAAAACCCGTCACAGATGATGATATATTATTTGGTAAAAAATGTCAAATCTATTTCAATCCTTTAAGAACCATAAGAGAGTTGACGAACCGTGCCGCATATTTGATATTTTCCAGATAGAAACGTCTTATCAGATTTTCCTGATAAAAAGCTATAAAGCCCCGCTGATAGTCTGCAGATACTCCGGGTATGGCATGAAGCGGTATGTCCAGGGATTCGTCTTCGTCGCTGTAGTGCATGCCGGAAGAATCGAGTTTAAGCACTCCGCCTCTGTCGTCCGTCGGTCCGAAATCGCTGTCTTTTCCAAGTATCATGAAAGCTTTTTTGACGTCGAAGGAAATGGACGCTTCGGGATCTTTCCAGTATTCGTGCTCGAATTCAAGCTGGCCTTTGTTCCATGCAGCTATGTTGTCGGGGATGTTCGGATCGTCGCAACTGAAGAACATTCCCTGTGTGATAGCTGTCTCCATACCGCAGTGTGTACACCTGATATTATCATCGGCAGACTCTATAGTATACAGTTTTCCGCATTTGGGGCATCTGTAGAACAGGTTTGCGACATTGACCATATACGGTTTCTTTTTCGATCCGTATTTACGTCCGGTCCCTCGGAGCTCTTCGCAGGCGTTGTAGTCAAGAGCCGCTGCAAGTTTTTCCGTTAATTCTTCTGCAGACATTTCTGCGACGTCCTGTTCGGAGAAAAGAGCTTTGAGCTCACCGCTTATCTTTCCTCTGATTATACCGTCCGATTTATACGGAGGTTTTACGAAGTATGTGCCGTGCGGAAGGAGAACTGCTACAGGAACAGCAAGCTTTTTGATGAGTTTTCCCGTAGATTCATCGATGGGGCTCGGAGTTCCGTCCATGGAGACTCTGCCTTCCGGCATCATACCGAGGACGTATCCGTTCTTTACTGTCCTGATCATATCCTTTATGGATCTGACGTCGGAAGTAAATTGTTTTTTCGGTATCACTTTGAGGAACTGAAGACATTTTCCCTGAAAACCTTTGTAGAGCTGCTGTGCTCCTACTACGTATCTGGTATAGCGGGGGAATCCTGCGCATAGCATTATGACGGCATCCATTTCAGACGGATGGGCAGACATGATAAGGAAGCTCTTTTTGCTTCTCTTCCATGCTTTGACCTCTTTGTCTGTATGAAATCTGAAACCGAGTACCAAGAAGATGGCTATCCTGATACCCACGGAACATATACCGTGGATCAGTTTTGTAATGAATGATACTTTTGATTGATTGTCTTCCATAATATCTTGATTATATCACGAATGTGAAAGGAAAAATCAGTCGTAATGCCATAAAGTTCCAAGAAAACAAAAAACCGTCCCCGTTAAGGGACGGATGATGTTCTTGTCAACTGAGATATCTGAATACTCCTTTGACTTTTCCGACTATCTTGCAGTCTTTTACGATTATGGGATCCATCTCGGAATTTCTTGGCTGGAGCCTGATAAAGCCGTTTTCCCTGTAGAAGGCCTTCACGGTAGCTTCTTCTTCCATATCTTCTATCATGGCTACTACGATATCTCCGTTCTCTGCAGTGCTCTGTTCTTCTACAAGAACATAATCTCCGTTGAGTATGCCAGCTTCTATCATGGAATTGCCGTGGACTGAAAGCATGAAAGTGTTGCCTTTTCCGAGCTGTCCTGCAGGAAGAGGGAAGTATCCTTCGATATTATGTTCTGCAAGTGTGGGTTCGCCTGCAGCTACTCGTCCGACGATAGGCACTTCGGCGACTTCCTCGTGAAGTTCAGGCTGTTCGCTTTCTATACCGTATCTGTGTCTTCCGGATTCCTGCCTTATATATCCTGCTTCTCTCAAGACCTCCATTGCCTTATGTACTGTGGAAGTGGATTTGATCCCAAGAGCGGCACAAACGTCTCTGGTCGTGGGAGGATAGCCTCTTTCCTTCGTGTGTTGGGAAATATATTCGAGTATACGTTTTTCTCTTTCTTTAAGTTCTATCATTTCTGTTCCTCCATATAGTATCCTCACACACATTTTACCATTTGAACAATCGTTTGTAAACAAATGTTTTATTATTTTTGCTTGAAAGAATTTGTCTCTTCAATCATAATAACTGTACAGGGCATTCTATGGAGCATAGTGCATATTGTACTATTTTGCATGATGTGTTAACCTAAATGACAAAACATAAAAAAGGGGAAAAATGATGAAAAAAAGAAAACTAAAGAAGTATATATCTATACTTTTGGCGGTCGTACTTCTTTTTGCATTATTCGGATGCGGGAAAAAACAAGAGCCGGAACCGGTGCCGGATCCGCCTGAAGAAGAACAGGGAGACGGATCGCCCACAGTCACACTTAGCCTTAATCAGCTTCTCGATATCGCTAACAGAGAATGGACCTTCAATGCCATGGTATCGAAGATATTCTCCGACTATATAGCATATACAGAAGACGGTATCATAAAGGTGGGAGAGAGGAAAAAGGATGTGCCTGAAAACAAACTTGACTTCAGTAAGATAGTCACGGATGATAAAGGATTCAAGTATTATGATCTTTCGAACCCGACAAAACAGTCTTGGAAGGGTATCGATGTTTCAAAGCATCAGGGAGATATAGACTGGGCGGCCGTGGCCAATATGGGCGTTGATTTCGCCATTATCAGACTTGGCTACAGAGGATATTCCGAAGGAGCTTTCGTCAAAGACGAATATTTCGATCACAATGTGCAGCAGGCGCTCGATCAGGGAATAGGGGTCGGCGTATACTTTGTGACCCAGGCTATTTCTGTCGAGGAGGCCAAGGAAGAAGCTCAATATGTCCTTGACAATATCAGCGGATACAACATAACATGGCCCATAGCTCTTGACGTGGAAGAAACAAGCAGCCCTGATGCGAGAACCAGCAGACTTACTGTCGAAAAGCGTTCGGAACAGATAGCCGCTGTTTGTAAGGAGATCGAGGATGCCGGTTATTCACCGATAGTATATTCCAACACGAAATGGTTCGTTACCAAGATAGATATGTCTGTCATCAAGGATTATGATATCTGGTATTCATATTATCCAAGCGAGAAGAACTATAATTATGACTGCGGATATCTTCCTTACGAGTATACGATCTGGCAGTACAGCTGCAGAGGCAGGGTGAACGGTATCGACGGAGATGTAGACCTTAATATCTCTTTCAAAAACTATGGCCAGCAGTAGCCAAGGTACATAAGTTTTACTTAAGAAAAAATATCAGATATTTACAAAAAGCCGCTTGACAAAGATAGCGGCTTTTTGTACAATACTTGAGCAAACAAGCAGAAGTTACCGCTTCTCGCCTTGGCAGCAGGGGCTGCCGGGCTGATATCGATACTCTATCAGAGGGTTTTGATTTAGTAGCGGAGCTTGTGCTGCCGCTTTTTTCTTTTTATCAGGAGGATAAAACCATTAGCAAAGAAGCATTAGTTAACGAGCAGATCCGCGCAAAAGAAGTACGTCTGATCGATGCTGACGGTAATCAGGTCGGTATCGTAAGCCTCAAAGAAGCGCTGGAGGCAGCTCACGAGGCCGGTCTTGACCTTATCAACATTTCGCCCAATGCAGCTCCGCCGGTATGCAGGATAGCCGATTACGGCAAATACCGTTATGACCAGCAGAAGAGGCAGAAAGAAGCAAAGAAAAAACAATCTACCATGGAAGTCAAGGAAATGAGGCTCGGGATATTCACCGAGGACCATGACCTTGAGACGAAGGCAAAGCTTGTCTCCAAATTCCTCGATGGCGGAGATAAAGTCAAGGTTTCTATGCGCTTCCGCGGGAGAGAGATGGGATACACAGCCAAAGGCGAAGAGACTATGAATCAATTTGCTTCTATGGTATCCGAATCCGGAAAGATCGAGAAAAAACCGGTCCTTGAAGGCCGCAATATGTCGATGGTCCTGGCGCCGATAACGGCAAAGGAAAGGGAAAAAGCAGCAAAGGCTGCAAAGGAAGCTGCTAAAGCAGCAGAAGGCACAGCACAAGTTGAGCAATAAAATATAAAAGGAAGGTATCATCATGGCAAAAGGCGCAAAGATGAAGTCCCACAGAGGGGCAATGAAGAGATTCAAGCTTACCGGCACCGGTAAGGTAAAAAGAAACAAGGCATATAAGAGCCACTTAACAGCACAGAAGACACCGAAGAGAAAGATGAAACTGCGTCAGGCAACATACCTGACTTCCGCAGATCACAAGAGAATCAAGAGTGTTCTCGTTGGAAAGTAGGAGGTAGAAGACAATGGCAAGAGTAAAAGGCGGAATCAACGCTAAGAAAAGACACAAGAAAGTTTTAAAGGCAGCCAAGGGATTCTACGGCGCAAAACATCGCGTATTCAGAGCAGCTAACCCTGCAGTTATGAGAGCTATGAGAAGCGCTCAGATGGGTCGCAAGCTGAGAAAGAGAGAATTCAGAAGACTCTGGATCGCAAGGATCAATGCAGCAGCAAGACTCAACGGACTTTCCTACAGCAGACTCATGGACGGTCTTAAGAAAGCCGGAGTTGAGATCAACAGAAAGATGCTTTCCGAAATCGCTATCTACGATGCAGCAGGTTTTACAACTCTTTGTGAAACAGCAAAAGGTGCACTCAAGTAGTTTTTGATCACTGTTTACCGGACCTGAAAAGGTCCGGTTTTTTTATGCTTTTATCATGTCTATAGATCCTTCCGATAGGTAATACAGCCGTTTTTTCCGTGAAAATAATGCTTTTAGATTGCCTGATATATTGTATAATGTTAGTGGATAAGGGGAGATATTTCTCCTTATGACTCCATCATCAAATTCGAAAGGAGGAAGATCTTTGGGTTTAATCACAGAATACAAATGCCCTTCTTGCGGAGCTCCGCTTGCATTCGATGCAGAAAGCGGAAGAGTCGTTTGCGATCACTGCGGCAGCGCATTTTCAGTCGCAGAAATCGTCGCATCGCAGAAACAGGAGAATTCGACCGAAGAATTCGACTGGGGTTCATATAAAGCAGGTTTGTCCAGCGAAGTACTTGATAATACGGTCGTATATCAGTGCAAATCATGCGGCGCAGTGCTTGAAACCGACGAATATACAGCGGCAACGAACTGTCCTTATTGTGACAATAATATAGTCATAAATGACAATGTGTCGGCGGGACTCAAGCCGAATGCAGTAGTGCCTTTTGAAGTCGACAAAAAACAGCTGAAAGAGATCGTCCACAATTTCTACAGGGGTAAAAAATTACTTCCTAGAAACTATTTCAACGACAGTTACATAGACAGGATACTGGGTGTATATATACCGTTCTGGCTCTTTGACTGCACTGTCGAAGGCGAGGTCAACTTCAGAGGTGAAACGGTAAGCAGACAGGAAACTTCAAGGGAAAGCATAGTCACGACTTATGACTATCTTATACAGCGCCAGGGAGAACTGGGCTTTGAAAACGTTCCGGTCGATGCCAGTAAAAAAATGGACGATGACGTTATGGATTCCATAGAGCCCTATGACTTCTCCAAGATGGTACCCTTTGACGGATCATATCTGGCCGGCTTTGTGGCAGACAGATTCGATTCTGATCCTGATGAGAAGCTTCCCAGGATAAACAGCAGGGTGATCAATTCCACTATGGATGTCATAAGATCGACTGCCAGCGAATTCAGCTCCTTAAGGGAACATTCCAATAATCTCAGGTTGAGAGATCCTCGCGTCAAATATGTTCTGCTGCCTGCATACATCATCAATTGCGAATATGCGGGACAGAAATATCAATATGTAGTAAACGGACAGACAGGAAAGATTGTGGGAGAGCTTCCTTCGAGCAAAGCTCTTGCAAGAGGGTATTTCCTAAAGGCCTTCGCTATAGCTTTAGCCGCTTTCATAGCGCTGTTCCAGTTCATAGGGTAGGGGGAAGATGAAATGAAGAAAAGATTATCAAACATTTTCCTCGTACTGATACTGATCTTTGCATTCACCGTTCCGGTGTTCGCATCCGGCCTTATCAATCCGTCTCTTCCAAGGGTCGTAGATAATGCCGATATTTTCACCGACGCTGAAGAGAAGCTTCTTGCGGACGAATTGTCAAAGCTGATCGAAAAGTACGATTATGACTTTTTCATAATGACTGCAAACGACCACGGAAGCGCATCAAGCGATGAAGAATTCATAGAAGGCGTTTGGGATGTAAACGGCTTCGGAGTCGGAAGCGACAGAAGAGGATGGGCAATATTCGTATGCCTCCAGGACAGGACCTGGATACATGATGCCTGCGGAAAAGCGACAGAATATCTGTCCTACGACAGCGTTAACATCATCGATGACTTCATGGAACCGTATATGGTCAACGGTGACTATTATGGCGCAATGATGTCCGCCATATCCGAACTCGATTCACTTTTCGAACTCGGAGAAAAAAAGTATGTGGACTCCACATATAGCCCCATCGTAGACCCTCCCGGCCCGACTCCTTCCCATGAGCCCACAGTGCTTGAGAAACTCAGGAATGGGGGCATAAGCGGTGTCATTGCCGGTCTTCTGGCAGGCCTTATCAGTGTCGGAAGCGCAAAGAAGAGTATGAAAACCGTTTCTAGCGCATATTCTGCAAACAATTATGCACGCAGCGGAAGTTTCAGACTATGGAAAAAGGAGAATATCCTTCTCGATGTACATACGCAAAGGATAGAAAAAGCTCAGGCTCCGCCCCCAAGCAGCGGAGGACCTCATCACAGCGGAGGGTCAAGCTACAGTGCGCCGCATACGAGCAGCGGAGGCTTCACTCATTCCAGCGGTGGAGGAAGGCATTTCTGATTATGGTTTTTTTACACGATTTCGTGTAGAATATATGACAGTTACAGTTTGTAAATAAAAATTCAGTTAATAATCTGAAAGGAGAAATAATATGGGACTTATTCATGCAGCATTAGGAGCAGCCACAGGCGTACTCTCAGATCAGTGGAAAGAGTATTTCTATTGTGACTCATTATCGGCAGACGTACTCGTTGCCAAGGGACAGAAGAGAACTTCTCTTAAGTCAAGCAACTACGGAACGGATAACATCATCACCAACGGTTCTGTCATCACAGTTGCTGACGGACAGTGCGTGCTCATCGTAGACAACGGCAAAGTAGTTGATTTCTGCGCAGAACCCGGTGACTACAAGTATGACGCATCATCAGAACCTTCTCTCTTCGACGGAGGAAAGCTTGCAGACAATATCAAAAAGGTATTTGAGAACATGGGCAAGCGTTTCACATTCGGAGGAGAAGCACCCAAGGATCAGAGGATCTACTACTTCAACACAAAGGAACTTCCCGGAAGCAAATACGGAACAGCAAATCCTGTTCCCTTCAGAGTAGTCGACACAAGAGCTAACATCGATATAGACGTATCTGTTAAATGCTTCGGAGAATACAGCATCAGGCTCACGAACCCGATCCTGTTCTACACCAATGTATGCGGAAATGTAACGAACGTATATCGCAAGAGCGAACTCGACGCGATCATGAAGTCTGAATTCCTTACGGCTCTTCAGCCGGCATTCGCAAAGATCTCTGCTCTTCAGATCCGTTACAGCGAACTTCCTGCACATACCCAGGAACTTGCAGATGCTATGAACGAACAGCTTTCATCCAAGTGGAGAGATCTCAGAGGTATCGAGATCGTATCCTGCGGAGTCAACTCCATCGTAGCAGATGAAAAGGACGAAGAGATGCTCAAGTCACTCCAGAGAGCAGCCGCTCTTAAGGATCCTGAACTTGGCAAAGGATATCTTGCAGGTCAGTTCGGACAGGCGGCAGTTGATGCAGCCAACAACGAAGGCAGCGCAGGCGTTCTCGGAGTAGGCGTTGTATCCGGAGTGGCATCCGGAGTAGGCGGACTCTACGGTGATGCAAAATCTGCAGGAGATGACACAGCAGCTTTCAAGGCAAAGGTCGAAAAACTTGCTATGATGAAAGACGCAGGTCTTCTCACAGAAGAAGAATTTGCAGCAATGAAGAAGGAGCTTCTTGCAAGCATACTGTAGAACGCAGTATATGTTATAAAACAAAAATGGAGCAGGCTGGTCCTGCTCCATTCTTTTGTTTATATCCCTATAAATAATATATTACTCTTGTTTGTTCTTTCTTTTTCTGGATTTTTTCTTTGCCTTTACCGGAAGTTCTTCGGCAGTTTCTTTTACTTCTTCGATCTTTGCTTCTGCTGCATCGGCAACGACAGCTGCGGCATCCCCGACTTCCATAGCAACTTCTCTGAGCTCTCCTACAGTGCCGCCCACTGCCTCTTCTATGGATGATACTACAGCATCTACTGCCATGGCTGCAGTATTGAAGGAAGCTGCTGCAGCTTCTAGAGTATCGCCGCTAACGTCTTTTATCTCTTCCGCTTCATCTTCTGCGGCTTCATTTACTTCTTCGACCTTTGCTTCTGCTGCATCGGCAACGACTGCTGCGGCATCTCCGACTTCCATGGCAATTTCTCTGAGTTCTTCTACAGTGCCGCCTACAGCCTCTTCTATTGAAGATACTACAGCATCTACCGCCATGGCTGCAGTATTGAGGGATGCAGCTGCAGCTTCAACGGTATCTCCTGTAACGTCTTTTATTTCTTCGGCCTCATTTTCGACAGTTTCTTTTACTTCCTCGATTTTATCTTCTGCCTCATCCTGCAAGGTTTCAGCAGCATCTTCTGCGGCCTCGATCACTTCGTCCTCTATTTTTTCGGCTGCTTCAGCTTTTTCTTCAACGGCAGCTTCTGTTGTTTCCGGGACGCTTTCCTTTGGCTCTTCGGCTTCTTCTTTTGTTTCCTTTTCAGGTTCTTCCGCAGGAGCAGAAGGTCTTTCCCAATAAAGATCCTGATAAGACCTAATATCCGAGTGATTTATGACGAGCCTGTTTCCGCGGGGATCTTCAAGGGTTATGTTCCTTGCCCCTATATCTGTGACCACGCCTTTGAATCCTTCAACTATCATGATGTCTCCGGGCTTGAATTTCTTTTCAAATGCCTGGAACATTCCTGTGATGAGATCTTCAAATATGCTTTGGGTCCCAAGCCCGAGAATTATGACTGCGGCTCCTACTGCCATGGTGGAAGTCATTGTGGGAACTCCAAGAATGTCCATTAATATGAATACAGTTATGGCGCAGGCTGCAAAACCGAAGACCAGTTTTACAAGGGCTGCAGTGGGAAGATGTCTTCCTCCTTTTTTTGCCACACTTTTTGCTATGAGAGCGGCGATCCCGAATACGATCCACGCTGACACTGCAGTTATGATATTGATGATCAAATCATTCATTTCATTTTATCCTTTCGTCTTATCAATATATATCGGTATATAGAAATTCGACACCTTTTTTGAACTCACGTATGTATTGTGTCAAATAAATATCTACACTATGGGTCTTGTCGGCACTCAAGCCCTCCGGAACGGGAATCCTTATTACTACCACTCCTCCGTTGAGCTTTTCGGTAAAGGCTTTTTCTTCGAGTTCCTTTCCGTCGAGGAGTATGTGTGCGCTGACGGTATCTGTCTTTAAAACTCTTTCAGGCTGGTCGATGAAACATTCTCTGACCTTGTCCGATGTTTCGGATGCGTGGAGGATCTCGGTGATATATCCGTCTTTCACCAGAGCCGAACCGTGGTCTTTGCCGGCCTGTTTTATCCAGTAAAGGGAAACAGGGACAGGAACTGCGGAAAGGGATTTTCGCTGGATGGAATTGTTCCCGACATCGTACTCGATCAGGACCCGTATCTCCTGGTGATAATCTCCTTTGCCCTCAAAACCGCTGTATTCCGTGAAATGTTCGAAATAGTCATTGAAAAAGCTCTGAGGAGGTATATAGAAGCGGCCGGACTTTACTGCATCAAGGGGGATATCATCTTCAAAGAGCAGTCTGTTCTGTGTCGTTTCATATACAGAATACTTGGCTTTCACGACCGTATCCGAATGGGCGAAATAGAGGGTTCCGCTAAGGTCGTTGCCGTCAAGGACCGAATATATGGAGCAGGAGGGATTCCTGCTAATGAACTGATGATCCCTGGTTTCGGAACTGTCCGCAAAGATCAAAACAAAGGCAGCAAAAAGTAAAACGACGGCGACGGTCTTTTCTTTTAGAAAAGCGTTCTTTCTTACCGTTCTTTCTTTCTTTTGCGGCATCTCGACATGTTCCGCGATCTTCAGATCTTCAAAATACGGATTTTTTAGCTGTTTATCCAATAGAAGTACCCCTGATATTTTACTTTATTTCTCATCATTATATC
>JAEEGL012878599.1_pt1 | contig 11319 bp, 8 predicted proteins | sample 9134231 | NCBI WGS metagenome assembly JAEEGL01 (sample SAMN16246548, study PRJNA631951) | gut metagenome | biome: gut microbiome; feature: rumen; material: fiber-attached | host: Bos | place: Iran: Karaj | collected 2018-10
CCGTACTGAAGCGCGCCGACGCCCGAAATGGAGTCGCGCAGCCCGAAGCCGGCGACGAGCAGGGCGGTGCATCCGCCGATGCCGAGGATCATCATCACGAAGCGCTGCCTGTAGCGAAAAGCGTTGCGGAGCGTGACCTTGCCGATAAAAGAGAGCGATTGCCACAGCGGGCGGATATATTCGAGGAAGATACGCTTTCCGTTTCCGGGAGGCTTCGGGCGGATGAGCTCCGCCGGATTCGAGGCCAGCTCGCTGCGGCAGGTGAGCCAGGTGACGGTAAGGATCCCCGGCACGGAGACCACAAGGCAGAGCACATATAGAAGCGGATCGTAATAATAAGCCTCCCCCGGGAAGGAATACAGTATACTGTAGGCGATCCATACAATATAGGGAATGGCACGGGTACCCATAAAGAAGCCGAGAACACAGCCCGAAAAAGCCGAGGAGCCGGAATACAGAAGGTATTTCGACATGACGGCTCCGCTGCCGTAGCCCATGGCTTTCATCGTGCCGATCACGGTGCGCTCCTCGTGGATCATACGCGTCATGGTGGTGGTGCAGACGAGGGCGGCGATCAGTGCGAAGAACACGGGGAAAGCATAGGACACGGCGTTGACGATGCCGGTATCGTTCTGGAAAGAGACATAGCCGGCATTTTTGTTCCTGTCAAGACAATACAGTTCCAGAGAGAGCTTGCCGAGAACTTCTTCACGGTTTTCCGCCAGTTCCCTTTCGGCATCGAGCAGCTTCTCACGGGCTTCCGAAAGCTCCCGTTCCGCATCCGCTGCCGCCTGTTCATATTCTGCGCGGCCATCGGCCAGCTCTTTTTCCGCCTTGAGCAGTTCCGCCTCGGCATATTCGATCTGCGCGAGGTTGGAGGGATAGTCCCGCTCCGCTTTATCAAGGGCGGCCTCCGCGTCATCCAGTTCTTTTTCGGCCGCCTCCAGCTGTGCCCGGCCATCCGCCAGCTGCGTTTCCGCGTCTGTCAGCTGCGCTTCGAGCTCCGCTGCCCGTTCGTGCAGTCCGGCTATGACATCCTCTGCCGTTACAACGGCGGAATCGTCCGGCACATAACTGCTCTCTGCGGCTTCCAGCTCCGCCTGCGCCTGTGCGAGTGCCGCCTGCGCGGTATCCAGACGCGCCTGCAGAGCGGCCGTATCCTCATCTTCTCCGGCGTTGGCGATCATTCCCTGCAGGACGATCACTTCTGCCTGATGCTCCGCAACCGCCTCGTAATACGGACGAAGGGCGGCATAGCGGGCAAGATCCGCCTCCTGCAGCAGTTCCGTCAGCCTTGCCTCCTGCTCGTTGAGCAGAGCAACGGCCTCGTTGTACATGGCGCGGAAGAGTTCCACCTCCGCGGCACTTTCCTCCAGCTGAGCCCAGCCTTCTTCCAGTTCCGCCCGTCCGGCGGCAATTTCCTCTCTGGCCCCCGGAATGGCAGCCATGCCGTCCTCCAGCTTTTTCCGGTTCGTCCCGACCTGGGTCCAGCCTTTATAGATCTTCTTTTCGGCGTCTTCCAGCTCTTCACGGGCCTCAGCAAGCTTTTCCTCCGCCTCCTGCTCGCCTTTTTCCAGTTCCTCCCGGGCCTGATCGATCTCGGCCTGTGCCTCGGCAAGTTTTTCCTCCGCCTCACGCAGCAGTGCACTTCGGCGGAGTCTTCCGCGAACGCTCAGAAGATCACGGACGGGCTTCTCCGCGGCATCTGCCGCAAAAGCGTATTCGGAGGAATAGAGGTCTCCGGGCAGATCGCACCAGAGCAGGATCTCGTGGAAGACCTCGGAAACAAAACCCTCCGGGCGCAGAAAGATGAATCCTTTCAGTGAACCGGAGAGGATGGAAGTACTGCCGCGGTCACCGCTCATATAGCGGGGAGAGCGCGCCAGCCCTGTTATGGTATAGCTGCGGAAAGCAAACATCTCAAGCGTGTCTTCCGCGTTTTCTTCTGAAATGATGACCGTTCCGCCAATGTCGGTCTCCCGGAAGGCCCGCTCGTCAACGAGGCATTCATCCGCCCGTTCGGGCATCCTGCCTGCAGTCAGCTGGGGGATGCTGACCTGCTCCGTCAGCGAAAGAAAATGCCAGGCTTCCCAAGTCCCTCCCGTGACGGCGGCTGCATCGGCAAAATAAGCCCCTTCGGCGAAGGATACTGCCTCCAGTTCCCGGAAGGCTTCCACATCCTCCCCGGTGAAGCCCAGGGTGGAAAGAAGCTGAAAGTCCTGCATATGCGAAGAGGAATAGTAATCCTCCGCCGCCGAGAGCATGGAAGGCTGAGCGCTCTTCAGTCCGGCAAAAAACCCGACGCCGAGCGCCACGATGGCAAGTATGGCAAGATATCTGCCCGGACCGGAGCGGATGCTCCGGAAGAGCATTTTCAAGGTGAAGCGGTTCATGGATCTACCATTCGATCTGTTCCACGGGGACGGCGGACTCGTTCATCGTGACGGAGAGGACAGTTCCGCTCTGTACGCGGATGACCCTGTCGGCCATGGCGCAGAGCGCCTTGTTATGGGTTATGATGACGACAGTCATTCCGGTGCTGCGGCTGGTATCCTGAAGCAGCTTCAGAACGGCTTTCCCGGTGTTGTAGTCCAGGGCTCCGGTGGGCTCGTCGCAGAGCAGAAGCTTGGGATTTTTGGCCAGAGCTCTGGCGATGGCCACGCGCTGCTGCTCTCCTCCGGAAAGCTGCGCAGGGAAATTCCCCGCACGCTCCGCCAGACCGACATCCGCCAGGACCTGAGCGGGCGGAAGCGCATTCGGACTGAGTTTTGCCGCGATCTCAATGTTCTCGAGGGCGGTGAGATTCGGGATCAGGTTGTAGAACTGGAATACGAAGCCCACCTCCGTACGGCGGTATGCCGTAAGTTCCTTTTTGCCGAAGGAGGAGACTTCCTTCCCGTCCACGGCGATTCTGCCCTCCGTCAGGCTGTCCATGCCGCCGAGAATGTTGAGAAGAGTGGTTTTTCCGGCGCCGGATTCGCCGACTATGACGCAGATCTCGCCCCTGCCGATGGTGAAGTTCACATCGTGCAGCGCGGTGACAGGCACTTCACCCGCGCGGTAGACCTTTTTAACGTTTTCAAATACGATGAAGCTGTCTTCCATGGTTTTTTCTCCGAAGAATACACTTAAAACGGCACGGTATACTTTCTTTTACAGTGTATCATTGAAATCTGCAGCGCACAAGAGCACGGAAAAGAATAATCCGCCGTGCCGCCTGCTCTTCCTCCGCAGATCGGGAAAGGCATAATTCATAGACAATTCATTTTCAGCGTATTATAATGAATGCGTTTTGAAAGAGACAGAGCATATGGAATTTTCATGAGGAATCAGAACGGAATATGGCCAACAGAAAGAAAAAACAGGATACGATGTCGATCAGGGTGTTCCTGTTCATCGTTGTGTTTGCGCTAATGCTTGCGGTGATCTTCTCGCTCCTGAACGGAATGGGCGTGTTTGATCCGAAGCCTTCGGAAACGCCGGAGCCTTCACCCGGACCGGTCAGCCCGTCTCCGACGCCTGCGCAGCAGATCACGCCCAACCCGGTCATCATAAACACGCCGAATCCTTCGGACAGGCCTTCCCCTTCTCCGGAGCAGACGACGGGTGCGGAGCCCGCACCGGCGGAGACACCCGTCCCGACCACGGAACCGGAACCGACCCCGGAGCCAACCCCGGAACCCGAACTCGAGCCGGAGATCAGCGGCGTGCAGATCGGCGAAGGCACTTTCCGGTCCGATACGGACATCTCTCTCAATATTGTCGCGGACTGGAGAGCGGTTTCCCTGCCGGACGGAAAGGTTGAGGTGACGGTGAGCGTGAGTCTTGAATCGCGCATGCTGCATACCATCGCGCAGCCGCTCACCATAAGTCTCGGGACCCAGAGTGCGACATTCAACGCTTCCGCTGTGGACTATGATGAAAAAGAACTGCTCATTTCCCCGATCGGATCAAAGACCTTCACGATCGATCTGGCGCAGGGGGAGAGCCTTACGATTCCGCTTTCCGTGGAATGGCAGTTCCGGGGCACATACAGCGGGGAGGATTTCCCCTCGCTCGTCTGCGGCGGGGACATCACGCTTGAGAGGTGACTATGAAAAGCAGAGAAGAAGTGCATGAGATCGTAAGGCTGCTGCTTGCCGAATATCCCGAAGCCGTGTGCAGCCTTGACTGGGAAAAGGACTATGAGCTGCTGTTTTCCGTGCGCCTGTCCGCCCAGTGCACGGACGAGAGAGTGAACATGGTGACCCCTGCGCTCTTTGCGAGATTCCCGACGCTGGAGTCCTTTGCGGAGGCTGACGTGGAAGAGGTGGAGAAGTATGTGCACTCCTGCGGCTTCTACCGGGCAAAGGCCAGAGATATCGTGTCCTGTGCAAAGGTGCTGGTGGAAAAATACAAGGGCGAGCTTCCGCAGACCATGGAGGAGCTGACAGCGCTGCCGGGCGTGGGAAGGAAGACGGCGAACCTGATCCTCGGAGACGTGTTCCGCGTGCCCGGATCCACCGTGGTGGATACGCATTGTATCCGGATCTCCAACAGGCTGGGCCTCGTGAAGGACCAGAAGGACCCGGTGAAGATCGAGATGGAATTGAGAAAGCAGCTGCCGCCGGAGACCTCATCGGATTTCTGCCACTGCATCGTCCTGCACGGAAGGGCCGTGTGCGACGCCAGAAAGCCGAAATGCGAAACATGCTGCCTGAAGGAATACTGTGACTATTACAAGGAGACCGAACAGAATGGATAATGCAAAAAAGTTCAAACAGCTGAAAAAGATACTTGATGAGGTGGAAGCTTACGGCCGCTGCATCGGCAAGGTGGATTTCGACATGCAGTGCTGCGCGCCTCCCGACGGCATGGAGAGAGCCGGCGAGGACATGGCGGTGCTCGGAAAGCAGATCCACAAGCTCACGCACTCTCCGAAATATGTAAGGCTCGTGCGGGAACTGCACGAGGACTGCGAGGGGCTTGCGCCCGTGCAGAAAAAGGTGGTGGAGCACCTTTACGAAGACTGGCTGAAGACCTGCAACCAGAGCGCAAAGTTTGCCTATGAGATGGACGTTGCCTTTGCCAAGGCCTACGGGGAATGGCTCAGCGCCAAGAAAGCGTCGGATTTTTCCATGTTCGCTCCCTCTCTCCGGAAAACCATAGCCCTCACGCGCAAGGCCATAGACCTGCGGGACAGGAAATACCCGACCTATTACACCGCCTGCCTCGACGATCATGAAAAAGGCGGCAGCGAGCCGCAGCTCGACGCCTTCTTCGGCGCGCTGAAGGAGAGGATCGTCCCGCTGATCCGGCGGATCCAGGCAGAGGGCAAACCCATCCGGGAGGATTTTCTCACGAGACCCTGTCCCATCGCGAGGCAGGAGACCTTCTCAAGATATCTGCTGGAACTGGAGGGACTGAAAAAGAGCGCTCTGGTACTCATGACCACAGAGCATCCCTTTACCACGAATTTCGGTCCGCAGGACGTCCGCGTTACCACACACTACTATGAGGAGAGCTTTGTCTCAAACATCTGTACGACCCTCCATGAGGGCGGACACGCGCTGTTCATGCAGAACGAGCCGAAAGAGTTTTATGAGGAGCACGCGGACGACAGCATGACGAACGCCATGCACGAATGCATTTCGCGTTTTTACGAGAACCTTATCGGCAGAAGCGAGGCCTTCGTGCGTTTTGTCTATCCGAAGTTCCTGGAGATCGCGGGGGACACCTTTGCCGATGTGAGCGAGCGGGAACTCTATGAGGCCATGAATCTTTCAAGACCGGGACTCAACCGCTGCGAATCCGACGAGCTGACCTATTCGCTGCATGTGATGATCCGCTACGAGCTGGAGAAGGCCTTTATAAACGGAGACATTTCCGTGGAAGAGATCCCCGCCCTCTGGAACGCCAAGTACAAGGAGTATCTCGGAGTGGATGTCCCGAATGACGCGGAGGGCTGCCTTCAGGACGTGCACTGGACCATGGACTACGGCTACTTTCCGTCCTATGCGCTGGGCAACGCCTATGGCGCGCAGATCCTCAACACGATGATGAAAGAGTTCGATGTGTACGCCGCCGTTGAAAAAGGCGAGTTCCACAGGATCCTCGCCTGGCTGAAGGAACGGGTGTTCTCCATCGCCTCCATCTCAACGCCGGACGAGTGGATCCGCGCCATAACCGGAGAAAGCCTGAACACGGACTATTATCTGGATTATCTGGAGAAAAAGTTCAGCGCTCTGTATGGACTGAAATAAAGACAGACGGAACAAAAAAGGACCGCAGGGAATCATTCCCTGCGGTCCTTTGCCGTATGGCGGACATGCAATGGTTCGGGAAGAGGCGCTCAGCGGAACTCCCGGAGATTGTTTTTCAGCTGTGCTGCATTTTCAAGCAGTTCACGGGCGTCGCGGAGAAGGGACTGACCGGCCTGGGTCAGCCCGAGGATCCTGTTTTTCCTGTCAAAGAGCGTCACACCGAGCTCGTTCTCCAGAGCGGACACTGCCCGGGACGTGGTGGAATGGCTTACGAAAAGGTCCTTCGCCGCGGCGGAATAGCTGCCGTGTTCGGCAACGGCCACGAAGATGCGGAGCTGCTCCAGTTCCATTTCAGAAATTGAAGCGCTGCGGGAGCAGATCGCTGAGCCTGTAGCTGACGTATTTCCCGCCGGCCTTGGTGCAGAGGACCTCCATGTCCGGGGAAAACTCCGCAAGAAACTGTCTGCAGGCACCGCAGGGAGTGGCCCAGTTCTCGCTGTCGGCAAAAATGGCGATGCGCACAAAATCCCTGTGGCCTTCGCTCACCGCCTTACAGCAGGCGGTGCGCTCGGCGCAGATCGTGCTGCCGAAGGCGGCGTTCTCGATATTGCAGCCGGTATATACCGTGCCGTCCGAGCATTCAAGCGCCGCACCGACCGGGAAATGGGAATAGGGAACATAAGCATTCAGGGATGCCTTCTGAGCCATGGACAATAACTGCTTGTCTGTCATTTTGCTGTCTCCTTCCTTATTTCAGGGTGATCTGCCAGTTGACGAAGTCATAAAGGGGATTGCCCGCATTCGGGGCCACGCCGCGTATGATGCCCCGGTGGACGATCAGCTGCTGCTTCTCGAAACCGATGGTGATGAGGCCGCCGTCATCGGTGATGTATTTCACCATGTCGATGTATTTCTGCCTCCGCTCGTAGTCACCGGCGGACCCGGCGGACCCGGCGGAGAGATAGGCGTTTATGTAGTTGAGGAACGAGGGGTCGGTGTTGCCGGAATAGTTGATGTTGTAGTTTTCGTTGTCCTTGGTGCGGATGTCGAACAGTTCCGTCACGTCGAAATCGGCGCGAAGCTTCATCTCGCCGTAGTAAAGATCGAATTCGCCGTTCTCCAGCGCCTCGATATACTGATCCCAGACCAGAGAGTGGATCTCTACCGCTATTCCGATGGATTCCATGTCGCTTGCAAAGCGGCGGACAACGCCGTTCTTGGCGCTGCTGTCGGAGCAGACCACAAAGATGAGAGTGAGATCCGGAGCGCCCTGCATGAGCTCAAGCTTTCCGTCATCGTCGTAATCCATGATTCCGCCGTTTTCAAGGATCCTTTTGCAGACCGTCAGATCGTAGTCCAGACTGTCCGCCAGAGTGGAAGGGTACAGGCTGCAGGTGGGATACATGGGAACGGAAGAGGCTACGGCGTTGCCGCTCATGAGCTGGTCCTCGAAATACTCCCGGTCGAAAGCGTAGTTCATGGCATAGCGGAAGGCAACATATCTTCCCACCGTGCTCTCATGATTGATCACAACATAGTGCATGTTGGTGGTGGCGTAGGGGTGGGTCTCGTCGCTGCTGGCGAAACCGAGGCTCGAGTAGCTGGAGGGATCGTTCAGGGCGATGTCGATGTAGGAGTCCTCGAAGGCGCTGAGGATCTCTGCGGCCGTGGTGTATTCCACCAGGTAAATGGTATCCACGGGGAGCGTGTCATAGCCCGGATAACCCTCGAAGGCGACGATCTGGGTCAGATCCTCCGAGAAAGCGTAGGGACCGCTGCCCATGGGCGGGAAATCATCGCGGTTGACGGTAAAGGTGCCGTATTTGATCACGGGGACATTCAGCAGCTTGACGAACTGCGTGTCGCCGATGCCGAGATAGACCTCGAGGGAATCATCGGAGAAGTTGCAGCCCTGAAAGGAGGCGAACCTTCCGGTAAAGCGGTCGGAGAAGATGCAGCGCTGAAGAGAGTAGCTCAGATCGATGCCGCGCACGGGCGTGCCGTCATGGAAGACGTGGGTCGTATCCAGCGTGAATCTCCAGACGGTGCCGCCCTCGTTGCATGTCCAGTCGGTGATGATGTTGGGGATCACGTCAAAATTGTTGTCGATCTCCACCATGTTCTCATATACCAGATTGCACACGAGCTGGTTGGAGTGGTTGGTGGCGATGATGGGATTGAGGCTGTATTTCCGGTTGTAGTTCAGAGAGATGACGCTGTCCGCAGCGGGAGCGGGCTCAACGTCCTTACCGCCGGTGGACTCCGGGACCAGCGAATACTGGTCCACGGACTGGACGCCCAGACAGCCTGTGATGAGCATCGCGAGGGCGGCAAGGACAGCCACCGCCGCTGTTTTTTTCAGTCTGATCATATGATGGATCCTTTTTAAAGTACTATGACCGCACACTGCACGCCGCGCCTGCCCCGCGTATATCGGTGGGACCAGTATTTCTCGTGGCTGCACATGGTGCACTCGTCGGATATGTCCAGATGTTCGGGAAGCAGGCCGAGGGAAAGGAGCCGGAGGGCATTCGCTTTCTTCAGGTCTACGACGAATTTCCCGCTGTTTTTCAGGTAATATGTTCCGGAGCCGGGGCCGAGCCAGCGGTCGATCGCTTCGGGAACATCCGCGTCGGTCTCAAAGCAGCAGACGCTTATGGAGGGGCCTATGGCCGCACGGATATTTTCCGGCTCTGCTCCGAGGGAGCACATTTTGCCGACCGCGTTGGCCAGGATATCCGCCACTGAGCCGCGCCATCCGCAGTGGACCGCTGCCGCAACGGATGCAGCCGGGTCGTGCAGAAGAACGGGGGTGCAGTCCGCCGTGAAGCAGAAGAGCGGCAGACCGCGTTCGGCGGTGACGATCCCGTCCGCCTCATAGGGGACTTCTGCCCCGACAGGGTGTTTGTCCCCGGCGGTGACGATACGGACTGCGGAACCGTGGACCTGCTTTGTCACGGCGCAGTCGTCCGGTCCGGCGCCCATGAGCGCGCAGACCCGGGTGTAGTTTTCCGCGACGTTCTCCTGCGGGTCACCGACCTTGGAGCCGAGATTCAGGGAAGCATAGATCCCGGTGCTCACGCCGCCGTATCTTGTGGTAAAGGCATGTCTTGCATCGAGAACGGAGGATCGCATATAGACGATGCCGTTGTCTGTGATCTGTGTGAAGGGCATATCAGGAATTCCTTCCGCAGCATTCCTTGTATTTGAGCCTGCGGCTTCCGTCTGCTTTCATCTTCCCGCAGGGGCAGGGGTCGTTGCGGCCGGGCTTTGGCACTTTCTTGACGGGCTGCTTACGGGCCGGCTCGCCGCCCACGTTGTTGACGGAGGCATTCTTCGCCACGGCTTTGCGTTCGATGGGAGCCTCCTTGCGGATCCGAACGGTATAGAGACGCTTGACGGTCTCCTCGCGTATGCCCTGGACCATAGCCTCAAACATGTCGAAGCCTTCCTGCTTGTACGCATCGATGGGCTTGACGGAGCCGTAGCCCCGGAGACCGATCCCGCGCTTGAGCTCGGACATGGCGTCTATGTGGTCCATCCAGTATTCATCGACCACGCGGAGCATGATCACGCGCTCCAGCTCACGCATGAGAGGCAGACCCTCCGGACCGGGACCGAAAGCGGCTTCCCTTGCGTCATAGGCCTTAAGGGCGATCTCCTGGACTGCCTTCGTTATGCCTTCCACTCCGGCATGGCCGCGGAAGCTGCCGATCTCCACGGCGCCTTTCGGCAGAAAGAGCTTTTCAAAAGGAGCAAGGGCAGCATCGAGCTGCTGCTGGTCCTCCGCGAAGCCCTCAGGCAGACCGTCGGCAACGGTGGAGGAGACAAATTCGCCGATCATGCCGCGGATCTGCTCCTTGAGATCCTCTCCATCGAGGACCTTGCGGCGTTCACCGTAGATGATGTTCCTCTGCTGGTTCATAACGTCGTCGAACTCAAGCACGCTCTTCCTCGTCTGGAAGTTGCGGCTCTCGACGGTCTTCTGCGCCTGCTCGATGGCATTGGAAAGAAGCTTGTGGTCCAGAGGCGTGTCCTCGTCAACGTTCAGCGCCTCCATCATGCCCATGATCCTTTCGGAACCGAACAGCCTCATGATATCGTCCGTAAGGGACAGATAGAAGCGGCTCTCGCCCGGGTCCCCCTGACGGCCGGAACGGCCGCGGAGCTGGTTGTCGATCCGTCTCGACTCATGGCGCTCGGTGCCGAGGATGAACAGGCCGCCGACGGCCCGCACCTTCTCCGCTTCGGCGTCGGTGGACTGCTTGTGGAAGGCCAGCCGCTCACGGAAAAGCTTTCGCGCTTCGAGGATGGCCTCATCGTCGGAATCTGCATAGCCGGTGGCCTCCGTGATGACGGCGTCCTCAAAGCCTGCTTTGCGCAGATCGCTTTTAGCCAGATACTCTGCGTTGCCGCCGAGCATGATGTCGGTGCCGCGGCCGGCCATGTTGGTGGCGATGGTGACGGCGCCGAATTTACCGGCCTGCGCCACGATCTCCGCTTCCTTTTCATGGTATTTCGCATTCAGCACGGTGTGCTGGATGCCTCTCTTTTTGAGCAGGGAGGAGATGTATTCGCTTTTTTCGATGGATACCGTGCCGACGAGCACCGGCTGCCCCTTGTCGTGGCAGCGCACGATCTGCTCGATGATCGCCCGGTTCTTGCCGTTCTCGTTCTTGAAGACCACATCGGGATCATCCAGCCGGATGACGGGCTTGTTGGTGGGGATCTCAATGATGTCCAGCTTGTAGATCGCTTCAAATTCCTCGCTTTCCGTCGCGGCGGTTCCGGTCATGCCGGAGAGCTTGTCGTAAAGACGGAAATAGTTCTGGAAGGTGATGGTGGCGAGGGTCTTGTTCTCCTTCTGCACGTCCACGTGCTCCTTCGCCTCGATCGCCTGATGGAGGCCTTCGGAGTAGCGCCTTCCGAGCATGAGACGGCCGGTGAATTCATCGACGATGATGATCTCGCCGTCCTTGACGATATAATCGATGTCGCGCTTCATGACGCCGTGGGCGCGGAGAGCCTGGTTGATGTGGTGGGACAGGGTGGCGTTTTCGATGTCCGCAAGATTCTC
>JAEEGL013597955.1_pt1 | contig 11319 bp, 15 predicted proteins | sample 9134231 | NCBI WGS metagenome assembly JAEEGL01 (sample SAMN16246548, study PRJNA631951) | gut metagenome | biome: gut microbiome; feature: rumen; material: fiber-attached | host: Bos | place: Iran: Karaj | collected 2018-10
ACGATCAGTACGATCAAGACCTATCCTGCCGGAACAAAGATCAGTTACGGCGGATTATATACGACAGACAAGACTACCAGGATCGGTGTTATACCGTACGGATATGCCGACGGCTTTTTAAGATGTCTGTCAAACAGCTACAGCGTGATGACATCCGAAGGTTCGGCCGATGTCAGGGGAAGGATATGCATGGATATGTGCATGATCGAACTTACGGACAAACCCGGAGTCGGTGTCGGCGATGAGGTGGTGATCTTCGGGCCTTCAAATCCCATAGAAAATATGGCGGCAGCTGCAGGGACGATCCCTTATGAGATCGTGTGTGCTGTCAGCAAACGTGTACACCGAGTGTATATTGAGGACGGGAAGACCGTACATTCCGAGCTGATGTTGAGGATGTAGCTGACTTATATGCGTGGGTGGCCGCAGGGATGCCACAAAGCGAGTTCCGCAGACGCTCGTGCTTTTTCGAGCGGCGAGGACTGTTTGAGCGACTGGCGCCCTGGCGGACAGGACCCGCGCAAAAAACGAGTATATAGTGTTGACATGACCTGGAAATAATGATAATATTGCACGGTATGCCGCATAGTGGGGTCATAAGTGGCTGAATCAGCCCACCGAAGCTAGCGAGTAAGTAATATAGGAGGTGCAGCATGTACGCTATTATTGCAACAGGCGGTAAGCAGTATAAGGTTTCAGAAGGCGATACTATCAAGGTTGAAAAGCTTTCAGCAGAAGCCGGAGATACTGTTAAGTTTGATGAAGTTCTTGCAATCGGCGGTGACAAGCTCTTGGTAGGCGATGACGTTAAGTCTGCTTCCGTTTCTGCAACTGTTGTTGAAAACGGCAAAGGTAAGAAGGTTATCGTATATCGTTACAAGAGAAAGAGCGGTTACCACAAGAAGAACGGTCACAGACAAGCATACACTCAGGTTAAGATAGACAAGATCAATGCTTAATTGATGATATGCAGGTGGTAATTTGGTTACTGCAACGGTAGTTAAGGATTCAAAGGGATATGTTTCCTTTACATGCAAAGGTCATGCCGGATTCATGAGAAAAGGCAGGGACATTGTATGCAGCGCTATATCGGTACTTACCATAAATACGGCAAATTCGATAATGACCCTTACCGGAACGAAGATAAGTGTCAATGAAAATGACGGATTTCTGTCATGGGAGTTTACCGGGGAGGCAGATAAAGAGGCAACATTACTGATGGATTCACTGCTGATAGGACTTGGGTCCATTGAAGAAGAATACGGAAAGAAGTATCTTACACTCGAGATAAAGGAGGTGTAGACCATGATAAAGTTAAACCTTCAGTTATTTGCTCATAAAAAAGGAATGGGTTCCACAAAGAACGGTAGAGATTCGGAATCCAAGAGACTTGGCGCAAAGAGAGCTGACGGACAGTTTGTAAAGGCCGGGAACATTCTTTACAGACAGCGCGGAACGAAGATCCATCCCGGTGTGAATGTCGGACGCGGCGGAGACGATACATTGTTTGCAACAGTTGACGGTGTTCTCCGTTTTGAAAGAAAAGGCAGGGACAGGAAGCAGGCTTCCGTTTATCCTGTAGAACAGTGATCAGTTGGGCCTTGATGATTCAAGGCCCTTTTTTTGGCGTGATATTATGTTTGCAGACAGAGCGAAAATCTATATACGCAGCGGTAAAGGAGGAGACGGTCATGTATCCTTCCGGCGTGAGAAATACGTGGCAAACGGCGGTCCCGACGGTGGTGACGGCGGAAAAGGCGGAGATGTCATAGTAGAGATCGACGACGGGATGAACATGCTGACCAATTATCGTCATGTCCGTAAATATTGTGCCGGTGACGGTGAAAACGGCGGTAAACGCAACTGCAAGGGAAAAAGCGGAGCGGATATAGTACTCAAAGTACCTGCGGGAACGATATTCAAAGATTCCGAGACGGGAAAAGTCATCGTGGATATGTCCGGTGAAAACAGGAGAGTGGTCCTGCTTCGCGGGGGACTTGGCGGAAACGGCAATCAGCACTATGCAACACCGCGTATGCAGGCGCCTAAATATGCGCAGCCCGGCCAGCCGGCAATGGAACTGAACGTGGATCTCGAGCTTAAAGTCATAGCTGACGTCGGCCTGATAGGTTATCCGAACGTAGGAAAATCGACACTTTTGTCGGTTGTATCAAACGCCAGACCTGAGATTGCAAACTATCATTTCACAACGATCAGTCCGCATCTGGGTGTCGTGGATCTTGACGGAGGCACCGGATTCGTAATGGCCGATATACCGGGGCTTATCGAAGGAGCAGCCGAAGGTGTCGGGCTCGGACACGATTTTCTCCGACATATAGAACGGACAAGAATGCTTGTTCATGTCGTGGATGCGTCAGGTTGTGAGGGCAGAGATCCTATCGAAGATGTATATGCGATAAACAGGGAACTTGAAGCATATGATGCCGATCTTGCAAAGAGGCCACAGATAATAGCAGCCAACAAGATTGATTCGATAACAGGCGATACCGATCCTGTAAAACTGCTTCGCGACGAATTCGAACCGAAAGGGATCAAGGTAATGCCTATCTCGGCGGCAACAAGAGCCGGAGTATCGGAGCTTATCGACGAAGTAAGGACAATGCTTTCGCAGATCAAAGAAAAACCGTTGTTCTTCGAAAGCGAGTATACACCTTCAAGGGAAGACGGGAATAATTCCTATGAAGTGTATTTTGATGAAAAAGAAAATAAATACGTAGTCGAGGGTCCAAAGATCGAAAAGATGCTCGGTTATACAAACCTCGATTCAGAAAAGGGATTCACTTTCTTCCAGAAATTCATGGAGGAGAACGGTATACTCGATGAACTGAAGGCTTTGGGCATTTCCGAGGGAGATACCGTCAAACTTTACGGTTGGGAATTTGAGTATATGGAGTAGATCATATGACCAGTAAACAAAGAGCTTACCTCAAGAGTATATCAAGCACATATGAGTCTTTGTTCCAGATAGGAAAGAGCAGCATTACGCCGGAAATATGTGATGCGGTGTCGGAGGCGCTTGCCGCAAGGGAACTGATAAAGATAAGTGTGTTGAAAAACTGCGCGGATGATCCGAAAGCGATCGCGCAGATGCTTGCCGAAAGAACGCGGTCCGAGGTTGTACACGTGATCGGAAAAAAGATCGTTCTTTTCAGGCAAAATCCTAAAAAAGAAGACAGAAAGATAATACTTCCGCTTGATCAGAAGAAATGAATAACGGCAGTTATCAAAAAAGGACCGGAATACTCGGAGGAACATTTAATCCTATACATAACGGACATATCATACTTGCCCAAAACGCTATGAAAATATGCGGTCTTGATAATGTCATCTTTATCCCTTCGGGGTGTTCTTATCTGAAAAACCCTTCAGGGATCGCCGGTAAAGAACACAGGCTGAAGATGACACAACTGGCCGTAAATGAACATAAAGGATTTTCGGTATCCGATATAGAGATCAAAAGGGAAGGCAATTCCTACACATACAAAACTCTGGAAGAACTAAAGAAGATCGAGCCGGATACACAGCTATTTTTCATAGTCGGAGCGGATACATTCCTGTTTATGGAGAATTGGAAAGAGCCGGAAAGCGTTTTTTCGCAATGTACCGTTGTATGTGCCGGAAGAAGCGGACATTCGGCCAAAGAGATTAACGATAAGGCCGATCTTTTCCGGACGGAATATGAGGCAGATGTTATCATTATGGATGTGCCGAATACCGATGTTTCATCTTCTAAGGTAAGACAGCTTCTGGCAAACGGAGAGGATTGCAGCGCATATCTTGATCCGAAGGTGATAAAATACATAAAAGATAACAGATTATATGGGAACGATCGTAATTGACGAACAATATGACAGATGCCGGCACTTATTGAAGGAAGAGATCGGAAAAAAACGGTATCTTCACTCGATAGGGGTTAGCAATACAGCGGCATGCCTTGCCATGAGATACGAGAGTGATATAAAAAAAGCGTCATTGGCCGGGCTTCTTCATGATTGCGCAAAAGGTCTTTCGGAGGAGCAACTGATCAGGGTTACCGAAACGAACGGTATAAAGATCAGTGAAGTTGAAAGAGACAATCCGGAACTGCTTCACGCAAAGGCAGGGAGCGTTCTGGCAAAGGAAAAATACAAGATAGAAGATGATGAGATACTATCTGCGATATTCTGGCATACGACCGGAAAACCCGGCATGACATTATTGGAGAAGATAATATTCATTGCGGATTACATTGAGCCGAACAGATGTGGTATTCCTTCTCTTGAAAAGATCAGGCAGATTGCTTTTTCGGATATTGATGTCTGTACGGCCATGGTTGCAGGAAACTCGATCGAATATTTAAAGAGAGCCTCAAGGGAAATAGACAGGATCACGATAGATACATACGAGTATTATATGAAAAACAGTGATCATAATGATTAAGAACAGGAGAGAGTCATATGGCATTATCAGCCGAAGCTGAAAAGATCATCAAAACCGGAACAGGTGCACTTGCAGAAAAGAAAGCCGAGGATATCACGATAATCGATATATCCGAGATAAGTGTTATCGCGGATGCGCTCGTCATATCAAGCGGAAACAACAAGAAACAGATACAGGCGATGAGTGATGAGATAGATGGGAAACTGTCAAAAGAGGGGTATGAGCATTATTGTATAGAAGGTTATGATAATGCGAACTGGGTGCTTATCGGTTATGAGGATGTGATATTTCATCTGTTTGATAAGGAAACGAGGAATTTCTATGATCTTGAAAGACTGTATAGGGACGGAAAGATCATCAAAGCTGAGTGAAAATGTTTGAAATAGTAAAAAAAAGGAAGTCCGCAGGTAAAACTGCGGACTCCTTTGCGTCTAATACAGATATATGAGGGGAATGGGACGCTGCTGAAGATCAATTAAAGAATCTGAATACACCGTAAACCCTGCCGAGGATGTCAACATGATCTACTATTATCGGATCCATATTGTCGTTCTCGGGCTGAAGACGGTAATGCCCGTTTTCCTTGTAATATGTCTTGACAGTGGCCGAATCGTCAATAAGTGCCACAACTATATCACCGTTGCGGGCGGTATTGCATTTCTCTACAAATATACGGTCTCCGCTTAGTATTCCGGCATTGATCATGCTCTCACCCTTTACGGTGAGAATGAAGCTGTCGGAATTGGGAGCATATTCAACCGGAATGGGAAAGTAGTCGGTAATGTTCTGCTGAGCAAGTATCGGCTGACCCGCAGCTACAGTCCCTACTACGGGGATCTGAGCCATTTCACGCCGTGTAAGCTGAAAACTGTCATCTACTATCTCTATACAACGCGGCTTAGCCGGGTCTCTTCTGATATAACCGTTCTTTTCAAGCTTTTCAAGATGATTGAAAACACTTGATGTGGAACTGAGTCCCACAGCAGTACAGATTTCCCTGACCGAGGGCGGATAACCTTTCTTGAGGATTACCTCCTTGAGATATTCCAGGATCTCCTGTTGCTTCACAGAAATACTACCGTTTGCCATAGTCACCTCCATTTAATGCCTTCCGGCACGTATCATGCGGGTATATTTATAGGACACCTTGTATCATATACTGTTCCTGTAAAAAGGAACCGGCCGGTCCTTCTGAAAAAATGATAACATATATGTTCGAAAAAAGCAAACATATTTTCGGAAAATATGTTCGAAAAAAAACCAAAAAACATATTGACATTCGAAAACCTGTTCGATATAATACGAACATAAGAACAGATGTTTGGTACACGCGTTCGATTCGGCCGTACAATTCGGCAAAAGAGGAGGCAGATATGAAAACTTCTTATTACGGTGATTATTCTTATATGGACAGAGTTGAAGATCAGAGATACAGAAGGATCGCAAGGACACGTCAGGTAAGGCGTCAGAAACTTTTCATTATAATAGGAGTACTTATAACTATGGCATTTATTTCTTTCTTTTCGATAAAGGCATTTGCCAATACCAGCAATACGGCCGATTGTTTCGGGACCAAACAGTATAAGAGTGTTATGATTTATTGTGGGGATACGGTTGATTCGATCGCAGAGGAGAATTTTTGTCCGATGTATTCTTCTGTCGGCAAAATGGCAGATGAGATCAGGAATATCAATCACATATCTGCCGGAGAGGAGCTTATTCCCGGGAATTATCTTGTAATACCATATTTTAAATTGGCAAGCAGTTATTGATCATCATCGTTATGGTCGTCTTCACGCAGTTTTACAGCGGAAGCTGCCATACGTCTTCTGTCATCTTCAAGTGCGGCATAGTGTTTTTTTGTTGTATTGACATCTGAATGGCCCAGTACATCCGCTACCAGGTAGATATCCCCGGTTTCGCGATAAAGGCTGGTTCCGTAGGTGCTTCTCAGCTTATGAGGCGTTATCTTTTTGAGGGAAGTAACCGCTGATGCATACTTTTTTACGAGTTTTTCCACGGCACGTACAGATAATCGTTTATTCTGCAAAGACAGAAACAGAGCATCTTCATGGCCGCTTTCGGGTATAATGGCATTTCGCTCCCGGAGATAATCATTCAGCGCTTTTTCGACCTCTTCACCGAAATATACTACAGCTTCGTATCCGCCCTTCCGGCGTATCAGTATCCCGTTGTTCTTAAAGTCCACATCTTTGATATCAAGACCTACGCATTCCGATACACGGATCCCGGTACCAAGCAGGAGAGTGATAAGTGCAAGATCACGGACCTTAGTTTTTTCGTGGAATCTTGACTGCTGTTTACTCATCTGATCACCGTTTTCCACATGGTCAAGAAGTAATGCAACTTCATCGGGATCGAGCCTTATGATCTCTTTTTTGTGAAGTTTCGGCATTGATACAAGTGCTGCAGGATTTTTCTCGATCATTTCCGAATTGAAGAAGAATTTGTAGAAGCTTCGAAGGGAAGCGAGCTTTCTCTGTTTACCGCGCTCGTCGTTTGTTATAGCTTCGTCGCCTTTTTCGTAGTAAGACAGATAATCAAGGTATTCCGTGATATCAAGAGCCTTTACCTCGTCAAGCCACTCTATCTCAAAGTCCGTAATCTCTGTTTTCATAAATCTCGGATGGTTTTCGTGAAGATACTCGAAGAACATTCGCAGGTCATAGGCATATGCAAGTCGTGTCCTTGTTGATGTCGTATCTTTTATTCCAAGAAAGAATTCACGGCAGAATACAGGGAGCGTAGTCTGGAGTTCCCTGAGCTTCACCATGTTTTCGGCATTTTTCTTGTCATGATAATTCATTTATTTATCCTTCCCCCATCCGCCGAGAGTACTCCTTTGTATTGCGGTAAACATTCTGTCTTTAACTCCCGGATTATCCCTGTTTATATCTGCAAGCATACCCTTGACGTATTCGCGTTTCGTATTGCCGTCAACAGGACATTTTTTGCCCATTACCGGTAATGACATTTTGTTTGCAAATCCGATTATGTCGGATTCATCAATATACAGTAACGGGCGTATTGCGGTAATTCCGGTTCTGTCAAGGAATGTTACGGGCCTGAAAGTGTTGATCCTTCCTTCATAAATAAGAGATAGCATGAGTGTTTCAACCACATCGTCTTTGTGATGACCGTATGCGACTTTGTTACAGCCCAGTTTTAATATGGCTTCATTAAGCGAACCTTTTCGCATTTTGGCGCACAGGCTGCACGGATTACTTTCTTTTCGCTCGTTGAACACTATATCGTAAATGTCCGTATCGACTACAGTGTACGGAACATCCAGATTTTCGCATAGATTTCCGACTTCCTTAGTGTTAAAATCCTCAAATCCGAGATCGACCGTAACGGCACACAGTTCAAAACGGTTCGGATAGAATCTACTGAGCCCGGAAAGAGCATATAAAAGAGTGAGCGAATCCTTACCGCCGGATATTCCGACTGCGATCTTATCGCCGGTTTGGATCATTTCGTATTCATCGACCGCTTTTCTGGTCAGACTCAGTAATCTCTGCAATTCCATAAAAATATTATATCAGATTTCGAAATACAGATAAAACAATAGTTAAATGCCCGATTTTATGGTATATTATTCATAATTGGATAATAATTCACATGGGGAGGAAACTTTAATGACCGGATTTATTGTTGCGATAATAATTGGCGGAGTTTCAGGCTGGCTTGCAGGAAAGCTTATGGGTACATCTCATTCGGTACTCATCAATATCATCCTCGGCCTTCTCGGCGGAGTGCTCGGCGGATGGCTTGGCGGGCTTATCGGAGTCGGTGCAACGACCTGGATAGGCAGGATACTGATCTCTGTTGTCGGTGCATGTATACTGATCTGGATATCCAGGAAGATATTCAAATAGACGGGTAAAGGAGACAGCAGATGAGGATAGGAATACTCGGATACGGAAACCTCGGCAGAGGTGTGGAGTGTGCGATAAAGCAAAATGATGATGCACAGCTTTCATGTGTGTTTACAAGAAGAGATCCTTCTTCGGTAAGTATTCTGACGGATAACGTGAATGTATATAATGTTTCCGAGATCAGGGAACACGCAGATGAAGTCGATGTTCTTGTAATCTGCGGCGGAAGCGCGACCGATCTTCCGGTACAGACTCCGGAATATGCCCAATATTTTAATGTAATAGACAGTTTTGATACTCATGCCAGGATTCCCGAGCATTTTGCCAATGTTGATGCTGCTTCAAAAGAGAGCCGACATACGGCACTTATTTCTGCCGGTTGGGATCCGGGCATGTTTTCTTTAAACAGACTTTATGCGAACTGCATTCTTCCTGATGGTAATGATTATACGTTCTGGGGAAAAGGCGTCAGCCAGGGACATTCTGATGCGATCAGAAGAGTTGATGGTGTAAAAGACGGCAAGCAGTATACGATCCCGGTTGAAAGTGCGCTTGAAGCTGTAAGAAACGGAGAAAATCCGACGCTTTCGACCAGGCAGAAACATACAAGGGAATGTTTTGTCGTTGCCGAAGAAGGCGCAGATAAGGCTAAGATAGAAAACGACATCAAGACAATGCCCAATTACTTTGCAGATTATGATACGACTGTTCATTTTATCACGGAAGAGGAATTAAAACGTGATCACGCGGGAATACCTCACGGAGGTTTTGTGTTCAGGACAGGCGTTACGGGTTGGGAAAAAGAGCACAAGCATGTTATAGAATATTCCCTCAAGCTTGATTCCAATCCGGAATTTACGTCTTCGGTCATTATTGCATATGCCCGTGCGATATTCAGGCTTCACAATGAAGGAATAAACGGATGCAAGACCGTTTTTGATATTCCGCCTGCATATTTAAGTCCGCTCAGTGGTGAGGATCTGAGGGCACATCTGTTATAGGGGATCGCGAATGGTAAACGATAAGAACATATATTCAAATGCAACACCTGCCGAAGTAAGACAACTTATAAGACAGGGCAGTATAACCGGGCAAACAAGCGGTATGTGTGACGGTTATGCCCAGGCAAATCTTGTAATACTTCCGGAAAAAGAGGCGAATGACTTTCTGCTGTTTGCCAACAAGAATCGCAGATCCTGTCCGCTTCTTGAAGTTACCGAGAAGGGGAGCAGAGTTATAAAGGATATCGCGGATAATGCGGATGTTGCAACGGATCTTCCGAAGTACAGAGTATACAGAAACGGGGAACTTGACGGAGAGTATAACGATGTATCCGGACTGTGGAGAGATGATCTTGTCAGTTTTCTTATAGGATGCAGTTTTTCGTTTGAAAGCGAGATGATAAGTGCGGATATTCCGGTCAGACATATAGAGGAAGGCCGTAATGTCCCCATGTATATTACGAATATTCCGTGTTCGGATGCCGGAATGTTTCACGGAAATACGGTTGTCAGCATGAGACCGATACCTTACGAGCTTGTTCCCAAAGCGGTGCTTGTTACAGGTGCGATGCCGCGGGTTCACGGAGCTCCGATACATATCGGATATCCGGAGCTTATCGGTATCAAGGATATCAACAAGCCTGATTTTGGAGACGCGGTAACGATAAAGGATAAAGAGATTCCGGTATTCTGGGCTTGCGGGGTAACGCCACAGGCTGTTGTTATGGCATCAAAGCCCGAGTTTTGCATAACTCATGCTCCGGGACATATGTTCATTTCCGATATCAAAAACATTAATCTTAAATATTGATCATGAACTAATAATATTCATCAGGGAGGGTTTAAAATGTTCGGAATCAAAACAGAAAAGGGTGCATCGGGAATTGATGCAAAGATCGCCGAGCTCGAGCAGGAGATAGCCGATCTTAATGAACAGGTGACTATAGGAAGGAATGAGCTCGAAGCCGTAAATACGAGTACTCATCTCGGAATCTGGAAATGCTTTTATGATGAAGCGGGAAACCAGTCAGCCGTTGTATTTACCGACGAGTTCAGAAGAATGCTCGGATATTCGAGAACTGAGCTTCCCGACCAGATAGATGCTCTCGGAAAACTCATCCATCCGGAAGAGACTGAAGCTGTTTTTGCTGCCTTCGGTGCTGCAGCCGCGGATAAAAGCGGACGGACAAAGTTTGACATTGATTACCGTCTTCTGACAAAGTCCCACGGTTACAAATGGTATCATGCTGCGGGAGAATGTATAAGATTTCAAAACGGTAACCCCAAAGAATTTATCGGTACTTTTTCCGATATAGATGAACAGAAGAAAAACGCCGAGATTTTTGAACATGATTCGAGAAGACAGAGTGCTGTCGATCTGATGATGCTCGAAGGAAGTTGGAGTATGGATCTTACGAAGTATGCGATCGACGATCCCAATTCACCGATGGTGTATTCGGATCAGTTCAAAAAGATCCTTGGGTTCACACCGTCTTCTCCGGAATTTCCCGATATCATGCAGTCATGGATAACAAGGATACATCCCGATGATGTTCCCGGAGCTTCCGAAGCAATGGGTAAGCAGATGGCGGATCCGTCCGGACAGACTGTTTTTGACATGGAATACCGTATTAAGCATAAAAACGGAGAGTATGTCTGGGTTCGGGCTTCAAGTTATGTCGTATGGTCCAATGGTGTGCCGGTTATGGCTGCCGGAACTATCCTTGACATAAGTGAACAGAAGAAGAATAAAGTTCGTTTTGAGGAGGAGATGGAACCGAACATCGCTTCGCTAAGGAACGGAATGACCGATATAGCCGATAATGTTCAAAGGGCAGCACAGCAGATGCAGGATGTATCGTCAAAACAGAGTGAGCTTACAGAAGCTGCCAACACCATAGAATCTGCCGTTAATGCGTCGATGGAGATAATCGGAACGATTCAGAGTATTGCAAATCAGACAAATCTGCTTTCACTTA
>JAEEGL013681416.1_pt1 | contig 11319 bp, 8 predicted proteins | sample 9134231 | NCBI WGS metagenome assembly JAEEGL01 (sample SAMN16246548, study PRJNA631951) | gut metagenome | biome: gut microbiome; feature: rumen; material: fiber-attached | host: Bos | place: Iran: Karaj | collected 2018-10
GGCGATGACAGGCACGCGAAGCCCAGCGCGAAGCAGAAGATCGACACAAAGATGTTGAACATACCTTTCTGGGCATACTCGGTGCAAATCTGCACCACTTCCTGGCTCTTGCTGATGTCGGCTTTCTTCGGAGCGTTCGGGTCAAGTTTGATGTTGTTCTTAATAAACTCTACCGCACGGTTGGCGCCGGTGGTCACTGCCTGCATCGATGAGCCGGTGAACCAGAAGATGACACAGCCGCCCAGGATGAAGCCCAGGATGGTGTAGGGGTTCATCAGGTTCAACACATCTTGCAGCTGCATGCCGTAGCCCTTAAGCACCTCGCCCAGCATCAGAATCAGTGAGAAGATCATCGTCGTTGAGCCAGCAACTGCAGTGCCAATGAGCACAGGCTTGGCAGTCGCCTTGAACGTGTTGCCAGCGCCGTCATTGGCCTCAAGGTAGTGCTTGGCCTTCTCCCAGTCGGGCTTGAAACCGAACTCCTCTTCAATCTCTTTCTCGGCTTTGGCTTTGTCATCCTCGATAAGCGAGAGCTCATACACCGACTGGGCGTTGTCGGTCACGGGGCCATAGCTGTCGACAGCGATGGTTACAGGACCCATGCCCAGCATACCGAAGGCCACCAGACCAAAAGCGAAGATGGAGGCAAACTTGCCATACTCGCCAAACAGCTGACTGATGCCAAACTGCTCGCTGGCGAAGTAGGCCAGCAACATCAGGCCAAAGAATACCAGGCCTGTCCAGAAGCTACCGAAGTTACCCGACACGAGACCACTCAGGATATTCAACGAAGCACCGCCCTGGCGAGAGGTGTTCACAACCTCTTGGACGTGAGACGAGGTGGGAGAAGTGTAGAGTTTGGTAAATTCGGGAATCAAAGCAGCACCCAGGGTACCGCAACTGATGATGGCGGCAAGGCCCAGCCAGTAGTTGTGGCCAAGGTCGCTCAGCAGCAAATAGCTAGCGACAAACGTGCCGATAATCGACATAATCGACGTGATCCACACCAGGCTGGTCAGCGGAGCCTCAAAGTTCAGGTCATCGACGTTGCTATATTTGGCCTTTGAGATACCATTATTAATATAATAGGAGAGTACCGATGCCACGACACCCAGAATACGCATCACAAAAATCCAGACCAACAACTTCACCTGGTACTCGACTGGCACAGCCAGCAGGATGAACGAAACCAGGGCGACACCAGTCACGCCGTAAGTCTCAAAACCATCGGCAGTCGGACCAATCGAGTCACCGGCATTGTCACCCGTACAGTCGGCAATTACACCGGGGTTGCGCGGGTCGTCTTCGCCAATCTTGAACACCACTTTCATCAAGTCGCTGCCGATGTCAGCAATCTTGGTAAAGATACCGCCGGCGATACGCAGTGCACTAGCACCCAGCGACTCACCAATGGCAAAGCCGATAAAGCAGCTACCAGCCAACTCGGCGGGCATGAACAGCAAGATGGTCAACATCAGCACCAACTCAACGCAGATGAGCAGGATGCCGATGCTCATGCCGGCAGTCAACGGGATGTTGAGCAGGTCAAGCGGGCGGCGACGCAGCGAGGCAAACGCCATGCGGGCGTTGGCATAGGTGTTCATGCGCACGCCATACCATGCAACGGCATAAGAACCCATTACGCCAATCACTGTCCAGCCCAGAATCAGCAACACCGAACCGATGGGCATGTGCTCAAGCACAGCAAAGTAAAGCAGCACGGCAAGTCCAATGAAGGCGAACAAGATCGCCAAGAATTTGCCTTGCTGTTTCAGGTAGGTCGAGCAGGTCTTGAAAATCACGTTGCCAATCTCGAGCATGGACTTGTGTGCGCCCAGTTTGCTCACTTTGTGGAACTGCCAGTAGCCAAACAACATGCCCAGCACTACTACCAAGAAACCCCAGTAGAGAATACTAGTAGCACTGTCGCTGGCAAAACCTTCAGGCATCTTTAGGTTGGCTTCGCTGGCCCATAATGCCATGGGAGCCAAAAGCATGGCCAATGCCGAAAAAACTTTTCTCATCGTTAATCTAGATGTTAATGGTTATGTGTTATTGTTTAATTGTTTCGATAGGGTTGGAAATTGCGGGTTCAAAGGTACGGCTTTTCGTTAAGGTGGCAAAATTTTTGCTAGCAAAACCCGATATTTGCTAGCATTATTTACAATCGTTAACAATATGCGTGGCAAAAGGACAGGTGGCGAATGATAACTTAACACCCTCAACTTACACATTGTAACCTTTTCCTACCACCAAAAACAACGAGACCCGCCATGGCGGGTCTCGTGTTTCACTTTAAGCATTAGGAGTTCAGCACTGTGCATTGTGCATTAACCTACTCTCCTTCCAGCCAGCTGTTGCGTGCCAGTGCAGTGGCTACGTCAACGGCCACGGCTACAGTGCAACCCACCATCGGGTTGTTGCCAATGCCCAGGAAGCCCATCATCTCGACGTGGGCGGGCACCGAGCTCGAGCCAGCGAATTGTGCGTCGCTGTGCATGCGGCCCAGCGTGTCGGTCATGCCGTAGCTGGCAGGACCTGCAGCCATGTTGTCGGGGTGCAGTGTGCGACCAGTGCCGCCACCGCTAGCCACGCTAAAGTAGGGCTTGCCAGCCAGCACGCGCTCCTTTTTGTAGGTACCAGCAACGGGGTGCTGGAAGCGGGTGGGGTTGGTCGAGTTACCAGTGATCGACACATCAACGCCCTCATGCCACATGATGGCAACACCCTCGCGCACATCGTCGGCACCAAAGCAGCGAACCTTCGAACGATCGCCCTTGCTGTAAGGAGTCTCCTTGACAATCTTCAACTCACCGGTGAAGTAGTCAAACTCGGTCTGCACATAAGTGAAGCCGTTGATGCGGCTGATAATCTTGGCGGCGTCCTTGCCCAGACCATTCAGGATTACGCGCAACGGTTTGCGGCGCACCTTGTTGGCCTTGCCCGCAATCTTGATGGCACCCTCGGCGGCGGCAAATGACTCGTGGCCTGCCAGGAAGGCGAAGCACTGCGTCTCGTCGCGCAACAAGCGTGCAGCCAGGTTACCGTGGCCAATGCCCACCTTGCGGTCGTCGGCCACACTGCCAGGAATGCAGAATGCCTGCAGGCCCAGGCCAATGGCCTCGGCGGCGTCGGCTGCCACCTTGCAGCCCTTTTTCAGGGCGATGGCGGCACCACAAACATACGCCCACTTGGCGTTCTCAAAGCAAATCTGCTGGGTCTCCTCACAGGTCTTGTAGGGGTCGATGCCATACTTGTCGCAGATGGCGTTGGCCTCTTCAATATCCTTGATGCCGTTAGCATTCAATGCAGCGATCACCTGCTTGATGCGACGGTCTTGTGACTCAAATTTCACTTCTCTTATCATAATTCGGGTCCTCCTTAATCTTTACGTGGGTCAATATACTTCGCAGCATTCTCAAACTGGCCGTAGTGGCCCGTGGCCTCTTCCAGCGCCTCTTTTGGATCTTTGCCTTTCTTCAGGGCGTCGGTGAACTTGCCCAAGCTCAGGAACTCGTATCCAATCACTTCGTTGTTCTTGTCCAGAGCCATGCGAGTGCAATAGCCCTCGGTCATCTCCAAGTAGCGGACACCCTTCTCGCGGGTACCGAACATCGTGCCCACCTGGCTGCGAAGACCCTTGCCCAGATCCTCCAGCGAGGCACCAATCACCAGGCCACCCTCGCTGAACGCACTCTGCGAGCGGCCGTAAACAATCTGCAAGAACAACTCGCGCATGGCTGTGTTGATGGCATCGCACACCAGGTCGGTGTTCAGTGCCTCTAGGATGGTCTTGCCAGGCAAAATCTCAGCAGCCATAGCGGCGCTGTGGGTCATGCCCGAGCAACCAATGGTCTCAATCAAGCACTCCTCGATGATACCCTCCTTCACGTTCAGCGACAGCTTGCAGGCACCCTGTTGGGGAGCGCACCAGCCAATGCCGTGGGTGAAACCCGAGACGTCCTTGATTTCCTTACAACGAACCCACTTGCCCTCCTCGGGAATGGGTGCCGAAGGATGGTTAGCACCCTTCGCTACGCAGCACATATTCTGCACTTCATGTGAATAAATCATAAGTCTAATTTTTTATTAAAATAGTAAGTGTTTGTGCTCTATCAGTTTTGAAAGAACAAAGATACAACAAAAAATCGGACACCCAAGCGTCCGACCTAAATTATTCACGATTTTTATGAATTCAGAAAGGAATCACATATTGTCTTCCTTGCATCATGGGCACGCTGGGGCGGTTGTAGGCTGGGGCAGCGCTGCGTCGAGTAGCTAGCATCATTACTTTGCTCCAGCCCTGAGTCTGGTTGCGTATCGTCAGGCGCGCAAGCCCCAGGAACTTGCCCGCAACCGCTTGAATCATGCCCACTACCTCATCCACATTATGGAAGTTGCAGTTGCTCACATGTGCCAGTACCTGGCCATTGCATTCTAGTTGAGCCACAATCTTGTCGCTCGCACTTACTTGGGGATTACTATTCGTTTTCATCTTTACAGTGTCTTTAAGTTTCACACTGCAAAGGTAGACCTACAAAGTGCCATTCAATGGCACATCAAACAAAAACTACGTTAAATCAAGTCTCCAGCTAGAAAAATTCCCTTACGTCCTACTATGCCACGGCTCTGTCGCGGCCAAATCAACCCTTCGCCATCATTAAAACAATGAGCCAAACATCATGACAAATGTAGTGAATAAATGTCCCTACAATAAAAAAACTAAATTCTTAAATCTTAATTCTATTTTTTTCCCTATCTTTGCCACAATTATTATAAATTATCGAACAATGAAGAAATTCTGGCTAGCAATGGCATCACTCGTGGTGATGCTGGGTGCCTGTACGACGACAGGCGATAACAATCTTACTGTGTCGGGACTTGACCCGAAGAACTTCGAGACCGAGGTGGATAGCATTCCCATCCAGCTCTATACCTTGACCAATGCCAAGGGCATGGAGGTGTGCATCACCAACTTCGGCGGCCGTGTGGTGAGTGTCATGGTGCCGGATCGTGAAGGAAAGATGCAGGACGTGGTGCTAGGATTTGACTCCATCGGCGACTATCAGCATGTCGAGGGAAACAATTTCGGCGCGCTCATCGGCCGCTATGGCAACCGCATAGAGCAGGGCAAGTTCACGCTCGACGGCAAGGAATATCAGTTGCCGCAGAACAATTATGGGCACAGTCTGCATGGCGGGCCTGAGGGATTTTATGCATTGCCCTGGAAGGTCGAGTCGGCCGATAAGCAGCACCTGGTCTTGACGCACCGCTCACCCGACGGTTTTGCGGGCTATCCGGGTAACCTGGATGTGACAGTTACCTATACGCTGACCGAAGACAATGCGCTGACGATTGACTACACCGCCACTACCGACCAACCTACTATCGTGAACCTGACCAACCACAGTTACTTCAACCTCAACGGCGACGCGTCACGCGACGCGCTTGATCTGGAGGTGATGATTGCAGCCGACAGCATCACGCCTATTGACTCTACTTTCATGACGCATGGCACGATGATGGCGGTCGAGGGAACACCCTTTGACTTCCGCCAGGCCAAGCCTGTGGGACGCGACATCAATGCCGACGACGAGCAGTTGCGCAATGGTCACGGCTATGACCACAACTATGTGCTCAACACGGAGGGCGATATAAATAAGGTGTCGGCTAGCATCTTCAGCCCCACAACAGGCATCTTGATGGAGGTCTTTACTGACGAACCAGGACTGCAGTACTATGTAGGCAACTTCCTGGACGGAACCGTCAAGGGCAAGCATGGAGTGGCTTATCCACACCGCTCGGCCATCTGCATGGAGACGCAGCACTATCCCAACTCACCCAACCAGCCGCAGTACCCCAGCACGGTCCTGCGCCCGGGCCAGACCTACCACAGCAAGTGCATCTATAAGTTCTCTGTGAAGTAGAACGGGGAGTTGAAGGTGTAAAGTAATTAAGGAGTTAAGACGAATTCTCTTCTGCCTGTTTTTCAGCAGAATGTGTCGTCTTAACTCCTTAACTCTTTATGACTTCCTGGTTTATTCCCAAGCTCTCAGACGCACCTCGATGCCGTCGCCCTGAAGCAGGGTGGGCAACTGGCTGATGTCGGTCTTGCTGTAGTGGTAGGGATAGACCACGCGTGGCTTGAACATGCGGGCAGCGTGCAACAGTTGGTCAACGGTCATTGTGTAAGGCTGGTTGCAAGGAAGTAGCGCCACGTCGATGTCTTTGAGGGCGGCCATCTCCGGAATGTCCTCGGTATCGCCGGCGATGTAGATGCGCAGGCCGTCGATGGTCAGTACAAAACCGTTGTCACGGCCCTTGGGGTGGAACTGGGTGTGCCCCTCGGTAGTGTTGTAGGCGGGAACTGCCTCGATGTGAAGGCCGTTGACGTCGGTCTCATCGCCATTGTGCATCACCTGGCCATAGCCTAACTGGTCGGCACAACGTTGGTTGGTAATCAATTGTGTGCCCTCGCTGCTGAGTGTGGCGAGGGCCGCCTTGTCCAGGTGGTCACCATGCTCGTGTGTGACCAGCAATAGGTCAGCCTTAGGCATCGTGCTATAGTCTAGCGTGCGATTACCCAACTTGCTCACTGGGTCGATATAGAGTACACGGCCATCGATGACCAGCCGTAGGCTGGCATGCATCAGTGGGTAGAGTTCGATGCGTTTGCCGCCAGGCGTGGTGAAGACGTCGCATAGCGTGTTGGTGTCCTCAGTGGTCACGGGCATGCCCTGACTTTGCCACGCGAGGATGCCACCCTGCAGGTTCACGACCTTGTAGCCATGGGCAGCGAGTTGCTTGGCGGCACTGGCCGAGCGACGACCGCTGCGGCAGTACACCGCCACTGTGCGCGACGTGTCGAGCATGGCGCTGGCTTTCTCAATAAAACCATCAAGCTTCACGTCGGCAAGGCGTGAACCAGCGATGTGCCCTTCGTCATATTCGGCCTGTGAGCGAACGTCAAGTAGCTGCACGTCGGGCTGGGCAATCAAGTTGTCAAACTCATCGACATTCATGTCGGTGTAGGGTTGTTGGCCGCAGGCGGTGTTCAGCCCCAGCAATGCCAGCAGGCAAGAGATAATCTTTTTCATAGTTATTATCAATTAATACTAGATGTTCTATACTCTAAAACCTCCAGAAAAAACTCTTAACTCTTAACTCTCAACTCTCTCCATATGATAACCCAGGCGATGCAGCTCGACCGACATGCCCATGAGGTAAAGCTGGCGCAGGCAGGCGACATAAGCCCGCATCGCGTCGGCGGTACTTGGCTCAAAGCCTTGGCGCATGAGTAGGGTATGAGTGCGGCTGGCGCACTCGCTCACCAATGCCTCGGTTTGGTCGAACGCGTCGCCGCGCAGTAGCAGCACGTCTTCGCGCACATACTCGTCGAGCTGGTCATAGCCACGCTTGTCGCGCAGCAGCGCGTACAGATTGGCTATATGGCAGTACAGGTTCCAGTCCTCGTCCCAAAAGCGTGCAATGGCCATACCGATATACATCATCCAGCCCAATGACGCAGTGGGGTAGTTCTGGAACTCACGGATGCCGTCGGGCAGGTAGGCCTCGCCGATGGCTTGCCATCGCTCCTCCACGTCGGGGCACTCGGGCATGTGCTCGTCCACCTCACCGCGTTCCAGCAGATATTGCTTCAGGTCGCCATGCAGCGACACCTCAAATTCTTCAATTCGGTCCATTTTATATCGGATTATTCGCCCACAAAGATACATATATTTGTCAATACCTTCAAAAAATCTTGGCGTTTCTCTCTCTGGGACTAAACATTTCCTTCGTTTTTCGGTCTAAATGGTAAATTTATCAAGAAAAACTGAGTACTGATAGTCGATGACTGAAAACTTTTTCGTAACTTTGCCGAGTTAAATGAAAAGGATGCTCCACATATCGCTCGTCTGCGTGGCACTGGCAATTGCTGCTGGTGTGACTGCACCATATGCATGGGCCGACCAGCGCATCGAGGCGGTTTCACCATCACACACCGCAACGGGCGAGCAAGGGCACATCCACTTCGTTGCAGGATCTACCGAAGCAGTTTTCAACGTCTACTCCATTACAGGGCAGTTGATGAAGGTAGTACGTGTGCCAGCTGGCACCCACGCCACGCTTGAACTACCGCGAGGGTTCTACATCGTCAAGTGTAATAACCAATGGTCGCGTAAGGTGGTGGTCCGTTGACCCCTATCTGTCAGAGGTCAGGCGCGCAACTATGAATTGTAAATTGGCAGTTATGAATTGAGAAATGCTTGCCCTCGCCCCCGAAATATCACCCTTTGCAGATTTTGCCTACGACTTACTCAAGGTGTTCTTTGCCGTGGGTATCGTCGCGTCTATTGTTGTCATCATCAGTGAGAACCGCAATCCTGTCAAGTCGTTGGCATGGGTGTCGGTTCTCATTCTTTTGCCAGTTGTCGGGCTGGTGCTGTACATTTTTTTCGGCAGGAGTTTGAAGGGGCATTTTCTGATCTCGCGCAAGAGCCAACGCAAACTGCTCTCACGGCGAGAACCCATGCAGGTCGATGTCGACCAGCTGCCGTTCAGCGAAGAGAGTCGCCAGCAAATCTCGCTGGTCAACAACCTCACAGGAGCGCAGTATTTTACTGGCAACGATATCACTGTCTACACCCAGGGGAAAGACAAGTTTGATGAACTCAAGCGCGACCTGGAGGCGGCGACCGATCACATTCACCTGCAATATTACATCTACGAGAACGACCAGATTGGACGCGAGATACGCGACATCCTCATCCGTAAGGCCCAACAGGGAGTCAAGGTGCGTGTGATGTATGACCATGTGGGTTCCTTCACCATCAATGCCGCCTTCTTCAAACGCATGCGGCGCGAGGGTGTAGAGGCGCACCCCTTCATGAAGCTTACCATCACCAAACTGGCCAACCGCCTGAACTGGCGCAACCACCGCAAGGTGGTGGTCATCGACGGCAAGGTGGGCTATGTCGGAGGCATGAACATAGCAGACCGTTATGTTACTGGCGAGAAAGGGCGACTGCCCTGGCGCGACACACATCTGCGTATCACTGGACCTGCCGTGGCAGCGCTGCAGTATACGTTTGCCGTCGACTGGAACTACATGAGTCGCACACTCCTGGCCGAGACCATGCCCGACTTCGGAAAGGCTGACGATACGGCACGCGAGGGTATGCAAGTGGTGCCTAGCGGGCCAACCGATCAATGGAACAACATCTCAATGGTGTTTATCAAGGCCATCACATTGGCCAAGCACACTGTATTTATCCAGACACCCTATTTCCTTCCTAGCGATGCCCTGCTCAAGGCGTTGCAGAGTGCGGCATTAGCAGGAGTTGACGTGCGTCTAATGATGCCACGTGAACCCGACAGCCGGCTGCTCAAGCTCGCTTCGGGATCCTACATCAAGGAGTGCATTCTTGCCGGTATCAAGGTCTACTTCTACGAACCCACCATGATGCACAGCAAACTCGTCCTCATCGACGATGAGTTTGTAACCACCGGTAGCACCAATTTTGACTTCCGCTCGTTTGAGCACAACTTTGAGTGCAATGCAGTAATTTACAGCCGCGAGTTTAACCGCAAGATGCGGGCCATCTTTGCTGACGACCAGCGTCAATGCACGCGTATCATCCTCAGCCACTGGCGCCGCCGCCCCGTCATCACCAAGGCACTCGAGTCCCTAGCCCGCCTCCTCAGCCCCATCCTGTAAGGAAAAGGGTGTGCTTTTCTTGCCGAAAAGGGAGAGAAACGCCAGTGTGCGAATGGAACTGGTGATGGCATGGAGATGGGCTAATTAGTACTTGTGGTGCAGATATTTGAATGCGATCACACTATGTTTCAATATTTTTGACTAACTTTGCACGATTTTTTGAGAAAAGAAGATATGATTGATACGATATTAGCACAAGCTACCGCCGAAGCGGTGAAGGCATTGTATGGACTGGATTTCCCTGCCGAGAAAATCGTCCCGCAAACGACTAAGAAGGAGTTTGAGGGCAATGTAACCATCGTGGTGTTCCCCTTCTTGAAGGCTTCACACAAGGCTCCCGACGCCACTGCGCAGGAGATTGGCGACTATCTCGTTGAGCGCTGCAGCGCAGTGGAGAAATTCAATGTGATTAAAGGCTTCCTAAACATCACTATTCGCTCGTCGTTCTGGACCGACATGCTCAACCGCATCGCTGCTACCGAGGAATACGGTTTCACGCCTGTCACCGACCAGAGCCAACTGGTGATGATCGAGTACTCCTCACCCAATACCAATAAGCCCCTGCACCTGGGACACATCCGTAACAACCTGCTGGGTTACAGCCTGTCACGTATCATGCAGGCATGTGGATACAAGGTGGTGAAGACCAACATCGTCAACGACCGTGGCATCCACATCTGCAAGTCGATGCTCGCATGGCTCAAGTGGGGTAACGGCGCCACACCCGAGTCGACCGGCAAAAAGGGAGACCACCTCATCGGTGATTACTATGTCTTGTTCGATAAGCATTACAAGGCCGAGCTCAAGCAACTCATGGAAGAGAAGCACATCGAGCAGGAGGAAGCCGAGAAGCAGAGCCAGCTCATGCACGAGGCGCGTGAGATGCTAAAGAAGTGGGAAGAGGGCGACCCCGAGGTTCGCGCGCTGTGGCGCATGATGAACAGTTGGGTCTATGCCGGATTTGACGAGACCTATCGCCGTCTGGGCGTCGACTTCGACAAGATTTACTACGAGAGCGAGACCTATCTCGAGGGCAAGGAGAAGGTTCTTGAGGGGCTGGAGAAAGGTGTGTTCTACCGCAAGGAGGATGGCAGTGTGTGGGCCGACCTCACACCCGACGGACTCGACCACAAGTTGCTGCTGCGCAGCGACGGCACATCGGTCTACATGACCCAGGACATCGGCACTGCTAAGCTCCGTTACCAGGACTATCCCATCGACCGCATGATCTATGTCGTGGGCAACGAGCAGAACTACCACTTCCAGGTGCTATCGTTGCTGCTTGACAAACTCGGCTTCAAGTGGGGTAAGGACTTGATTCACTTCTCCTATGGTATGGTCGAGTTGCCCGAGGGCAAGATGAAGTCGCGCGAAGGAACGGTGGTCGATGCCGATGACTTGATGGACGAGATGATTGGCACCGCCCGCCAGATGAGCGACGAGCGTGAGAGCCTGCGTGACCTGCCTGAGGCCGAGCGCAATGACGTGCTGCGTATGGTGGGGTTGGGAGCGCTCAAGTATTTCATTCTCAAGGTCGACCCGCGCAAGAATATGACCTTTAACCCCAAGGAATCCATCGATTTCAACGGCAATACTGGCCC
>JAEEGL014177083.1_pt1 | contig 11319 bp, 6 predicted proteins | sample 9134231 | NCBI WGS metagenome assembly JAEEGL01 (sample SAMN16246548, study PRJNA631951) | gut metagenome | biome: gut microbiome; feature: rumen; material: fiber-attached | host: Bos | place: Iran: Karaj | collected 2018-10
GGCGGAAGAAAGAGCTGTTTAGAATATCATATTCCACCTGCCCTTTTTCCGCGGGAGTCCCGTCGGAGGAGCGCAGAGGCGGATGCTTGGTCAGATGGGCGGAGGTGGTGCTGTGATAGAATTTGCAGCCCATGGGCCCGTTGAGCAGCACGATCACATTGCGGATGCCCTCCATGGCAAAGATCATGCCGGTGATGCTGTCAGGCGAAATACTTTTCGAAGAATACGCTGTCATGCTTCCAGGCACCTCCTTTCTCCCGGATCACGCTGCCCCGCTCCTTTTCCCGGAACATGGTCTCCCAACGCTGCAGTACCGGGACGGCGGAGCGGAAAAAGGCCAAGGGCGAGGATGGCACCGTGTCGCTGAGCCAGGATCCTGCGGCGGCCTCCCCTCCCGCATAGTTGGTGAGTACCAGGTCCGGCTGAAGCGTTTCCAGCTGCTCCCGGATGCGCCGGGCGGAGCTCACTTCCTCCGTGACTGCCAGAACGCTTTCCTGCCTGCTGACCCGCAGGGGCGTGCGCAGATAGTTCATCACGCCCACCCAGGCAACGCGCATCCCCGCGTCTTCCGCAGCCCGAAGGATCCAGTCCATGTCGTCATTGATGGTGGTGAGGGCCAGGGTTTTTCCCGCCAGTGTGGGCCGCAGGGCTGTGAATACTGCCTCGCAGGCCTCCCTTTCCTGCCGGATCAGGGCGTCCGCCCGCTCCGGACAGCCGAAGAAATTCCCCAGCTCCCGGACCCAGGCGGCAGTGGCCTCCATGCCCACGGGCAGATGGCCGGGAAGGAAGCGGCAGCCGAATTCCCGCTGCAGGAAATCCTTGAGTTCCAGGTTGTCCGCGCTTTCGCTGTCCAGGATGTTCAGAGGCGCTTTCAGGAAGCCCCGCAGCTCCTCGCAGCGGGCGTCCCCCAGGAAACGGCAGTTGAGCCGCAGCCCCAGGCCCGCCAGCAGGCCGCGCAGGGCACGGACGTTGGGCTCGTTGTTGTAGGAGATGGCCAGCTCCCCCACCAGGTTCACGCAGTCCTTTTCCTGCTTCGCGCCACGGTCGATGAGCTTCTCCGCCAGGATATGGAGGCAATCCCGGATGCCGCCGGCATAGTCGCCGGAGATGTCCCCGTCGGCCGGGATGGCGATGACCGGTGTTTCCGGGGTGGAGAGGGCCTCCAGGGAACGGATGTCGTCCCCGATGATGCCGCTGACGCAGGAGGAAATGACGATGACGGCGCCCGGCTTCCGCTCCATCGCCGCCCGGACCTGGCCGCGCAGCTTTTCCAGGCCGCCGAAGACTGCGGAGGCGTGGTCCATATCGCTGCACTCAAAATGGGGGCTGATGGCAGAGGGCATCAAGATGCCCCGGTTGAAGAGGTTTTTCCGCCCCGGTGAGGAGATGTTCTGCCAGGTATAGAAAGCGCAGGCGCGGGGAGAATGGGCAATGACCAGGGCGTCGGTGAGGTGCACTGCCGTGCTGGCCGCCCCGTTGAAGGCGCAGCCATAAAGGGGCGGGCGGTCCAGCCTGGGCTTTTCCGCAATTCCTGCAGAGGCAGCCTTGGCCTTCGGTGCTTCGGCTGCCTGGGTCCTGACCGGGAGCTGGGTGCGCAGGGAGACCGTGCCCAGCACCGTCTGTTCCAGCTCCTCGTCGCTGAGGGGCAGGGCCGGGCAGAGGGCAAGGCCGTCGGTGATCCGCCGGGCCAGACCGCGGAAGACTTCCTTTTCCTCCGCATAGCCCTCCAGCTCCATGAGGGTCCGCCGCTGCTCCTCCGCTTGGGCAAAGCCGGGGGACCGGGGCAGCTCCGCCACGATGGGCAGGCCCACGGCCTCAGCGAAGCGCCGCACTCTCCCCTCTTCATCCGTCAGGTTCCGCCGGTTGAAGAGGATACCTGCCACCCGGCGGTGGCTGTCCCCGTCGAAATTGCGGATGCCCCGCAGAATATTGTTGGCGGCGTAGATGGCCATGTATTCCCCGCTGGTGACCAGAAGGATGGCGTCGGCATACTCCCGCCGCACAGGCACGGCAAAGCCGCCGCAGACCACATCCCCCAGCACGTCGTAGAGGACCAGGTCGTAGGGGGCCTTGACCCGGTGCTTTTCCAGGAATTCAAAGGCGGTGATGATGCCCCGGCCCGCGCAGCCAACACCGGGCTGGGGACCTCCCGCCTCGATGCAGCCGATGCCGAAGGCCCCGCTGCGAAGCACCGCCTCCACCTCCGCTTCCGCGGCAGGGACGGTGCGGAGATAATCCAGCACTGTGGGGATCAGCTCCCCGCCCATGAGCAGGCGGGTGGAATCGTGCTTGGGGTCGCAGCCGATCTGAAGCACCTTCTTCCCCGTCATGGCCAAGGCGGCGGAGAGATTGGCGCTGACGGTGGATTTACCGATGCCGCCCTTGCCGTAGACCGCCAGTTCCAGCGGCCCTTCCCGGCTTTTTACATTCATAAGAACCCTTCCCTTTCCCCGGCGGACCTTCCGGTTCGATTTGGTTCCTTCTCCTGTTCGCTCTGCATGTCATCCGTGGCTTTCTTCGATAAAGGATATATATTCCAGGCTGCGCAGGGCTTCGATGATCTCCCCATGGGTCTTGTATTTCTGCAGCTGCGCATCCTTGATGGACAGGGACACGGTGTAAACACTGAGGCCGGAATTGACGTATGCGGTGTTCAGCTCGATCTCGTCGATGGTGAGGCCCAGGGCCCGGATCACCGTGACGAAATCCTGAAGATAGGGGGCGCTTTTCAGCTCCAGATGGATCTCGAAATGGTTGGAGCGGTCTTTCAGGTAGTTTTCAAAGCTGGGCAGCAGGGAGAGGCTGGGCAGCAGAACCAAAAAGAGCAGCAGCCCCACGCTGTAATAGCCCGCCCCCAGGGCCAGGCCCACAATGCCGCAGCACCAGAGGGCCGCCGCCGTGGTCAAACCCCGGATGCGGTTTTTGGCGCTGAACAGCAGGGAGTTGACGCAGATGGTGGAGACGCCGATCACCACGGCGGCCGGCAGCAGGCAGAAAGCCGCTCCTTCCGGAGAAAGGCAGCAGTCCAGCAGCATGGCGGCGGTGGAGCCAACGGTGATGAGGATGAAGGTTCGCAGGCCGGCGCTGTGGCGCTTACTGGAACGCTCCCAGCCCACGGCGGTGGCCAGAAGCGCGGACAGGGCCAGGCGCAGCAGGATGCTGCCGATGCCCAGGCCCCAGGACCAGGGCCCCAGCAGATTTGCGATGGGATCGTGGATCGGCATAACTATTCCTCCTTATCGCCAGATGCCGTGCCGTCTCCGGCTGTGCCAGGCTTCGTAGAATTCCTCCGCAGCCCGGTCGAACTCCCGCTCATCCTCGGATTGGCTGTGAGCCGGGATCTGCTTCTGTATCTCCTGGATGCGCTCGATGAGCAGCTCCACTTCGCTTTTTCTCGCTCCGTCTCCCCCGGTCTCCGGCACCTTCACCAGTTCCTCCAGCTTTGTGGAATAGGAGCCGGAGAGCCACAGGGCCAGTTTGGCGCAGCCGGGGCCCACAAGCTCATAAAGCACACTGGAGGCCAGGATGATGGTCTGCAGGGGACTCCCCAGCTCCGGGCCCAGGGTCCGAGCCCCCAGGGCGGCCAGGCCGATGGCCACTCCTGCCTGCGGGATCAGGGCCAGGCCCAAATACCGCCGCGTCTTCTTTTCCTTTCCCGCCGCCAGGCAGCCCAGCCAGGCCCCGGCATATTTCCCCAGGATGCGGACCAGGAAATAGAGGACGCCCACAGTGATCAGCGGCACGCCTCCCAGCTCGCCCATGGGCCGTACCAGGGCCCCCAGGTCGAAAAGAATGCCGGAGCGGACGAAAAACAGCAGCAGCACCGGCGGGCTGAAATAGTTCATCTGCTTGAAAAGGCCGTCATCCTCCGCCAGGTTGCGGTAAACCATGCCCATGGACATGCAGCCCAGCAGTGGCGAGATGCCCAGGAGGCTGCAAACGCCGCAGAAGGCAAAGAGCAGGCTGAGGGTGATGATGAGCCTGTTGTCCGTGGTGCGCTTCTGACGGATGAGCAGCTTCAGCAGGAAGCCGAAAACACCGCCCAGCATCAGCACGCCCAGATTGACCAATACCGGAATCAGCACGTCCCGCACGCGGAAGGCCGCCCCGCCCAGGCTCCCGACGGCTACGGCGATGGCTGCGCTGTAGGCCAGCAGGCCCACCACGTCGTCCAGAGCCACCACCTGCAGCAGGGTGTCTACGAAATCTCCGTGAGCACCGGTCTGCCGGATGGTCATGAGGGTGGAGGCAGGGGCGGTGGCGGCCGCCAGGGCGCTGAGGACGGCGGAAAAGGCCAGAGGCAGCCTCAAGAGGAAGCGGCTCAGCAGGAAGACAAGGACGCTGGCAGCAAGGGATTCCAGAAGGGTGACGATCAATACCTTTGCCCCGTTGCGCCGCAGGGCCGGGATGCTGAAAAACTGACCGGAGCCGAAAGCGATGAAGGCCAGGGCGATGTCGGAGAGGAAGTCCATCCCCTCCACCACCCGCGGCGGGACCAGGTCCAGCACAAAGGGGCCCAGGAGGATGCCGGTAAGGATATAGGCCGTTACGTTGGGCAGGTGCAGCAGCTTGGTGAGCCGCGTCATGAGGAAGCCGGCGAAGAGCATGACGGCCACGGAAATGACCACCGCCGCCGAGGTAGAGGCGTTCCCCAGCAGCGCCGCTATGTCCATGCCCTCGCCTCCTTTGCCTTCCCTGAAATAATACCGTATTATAAGCTTGCCTGAATAGTTATTCAATAGCGATATCCGTCGTTTCGGAAAGAAAAAATGCCCTCCGGACCCCTGACGGACCCGGAGGGCAAAACCATCACGATCACGCACACTCAGAAAAGGAAGCCTGCGGCCAGATAAAGCAGAAAGGAAATGCCCGTGAAAACGAGGCTGTAGGGCAAGCGTACCTTCAGGATGGCGCCGGGATCACAGCCGATGGCGTTCCCCACGGAGAGGCCCGCACTGGTGAAGGGGCAGAGCAGTTCCCCCGCGATACCCGCGGCGCATACCGCCCCCACCGCCAGCGGGAGGTGAACACCCGCCGCAGAAGCCATGTGGACCGCCACGGGGAACGCAATGGCATACATGGCCCAGGAGGAGCCCAGCAGCGCCGTGAGGAGGGCGGAAACCAGGAACAGCACGGCGGGCAGCATCGCGCGAAGGAAGCTCAGATGCCCTACCAGGGCATCGAAATAGATCCCCATGGCCTGCTGCTCCAGGAGGGTGGACAGGCAGATGGTCAGCAGATACAGAAGGATGGGCAGCGCCATGCTCTGGATGCCGGAGACCAGGTTTTCCGCGAACTGCTCCGGCGACATGAGCCCCTGGGCGCAGTAGAGGAAGAACATGAAGATCAGGGCGGCCACCAGTCCGCAGGCGCTGTCCAGCAGGAGACTGCCGGACCAGAGGCTCCGCACGGCAAGGGAAGCCAGCGCCAGGACCGCCACCGGAAGGAGCAGATTGGCGATCCTTCCCCACACCTCCCCTTCCTCCTGGGTCAGATACCGCTCCGAGCCGTCGGGCCACAGGTTCCCGCCTTTGCGCACCCGCTCCCGTGCTTCTTTCAGCTGCGGGGTGCGGGGCAGAACTCCCAGGCAGAAAAGCAGCATGGCTGCCACGGAAACCAGAGTGAAGAAATTGAAAGGAATGGCTTTGGTAAAAAGGGAGGCGCTGCTGCCGCCGCAGGCCGCGCCGAGAGTACCGATCACAAAGATGCCCCAGAGGGAGAAGGGCAGGAAGGAGCACAGGGGAACGGGCAGGATGCTCAGCATCAGGCCTGTTTCCTCCCGGGGAACGCGCTGCTCATCCGCCGAAGATTTCAAGCCGGAGGCCCCGCAGAGCATATTCAGGCCATCGTCGATAGCGGTGACCGCCATGATCCCCAGGAGGGCAAAGCGCCCGCCCCGGACCGTGTGCACCTTGCGGTCCGCCAGCTTTTTGAACGCCGTCACTGCGCCGCTGGCCTCGATCAGGGTCACGACGCTGCCCATGAGGGCCATCACCAGGACGGTGAAAACATTATCCGGGGAGCCCATGGTCGCCATCAGGGCATCGGTATAGCTGCAGCTCAGACCGCTGCGGTAATAGAGGGCGGCGGCCAGGAGGCCGGAAACCACCAGGGATTCCAGGGTGCGGCGGCTGATGAGCACATAGACGGCCATCAGCAGCAGCGGAAGGAGGAACACCGGGCCGGGGCTCCCCTTGGGGACCAGCACCAGCGACAGGATGAAGACCAGGGCGAGAAGGCCGTACTGGACCAGCATCCGCTTCCGCGGCATGGGTTCTTCGTTCCTGGGATGCTGCAGGATGCCCCGGCGCAGGCGGGACAGGGTCAGCATCTGGGTGTGCTTCCGGGATACCTCCCCGTAAACCCGCTTCATAAAGTCGCCGTAGGTGTCCGGGTGCCGCTGGAGGATCACCATCATGTCCTCGTTCTTCAGGCGCAGGGTGACCGTTTTCCCCACGGAGCGCACCGTGGAGAGCCTGCGCCGCCCGGACAGTACCGCGTATTCCCCGAAGTAGCTGCCGGGGCGCATGACGTTGATCTGCTCCCCTTCCCGGTCCAGCACCACTGCGGTGCCGGATTCCAGGAAATACATCCCATCCGATTCCTGGTCGATGGTGCAGATATCCTCATTGTTTTCGAACTGCACCCGCTCCAGCCTTCTGCGGATGTCCGCCAGTTCCCGGCGTCCTTCCGCGTTGTCTTTGATTCCAAAGAAGTCCCGCAGGTAAGCGTCGTCGATTCGCTGTTTTGACATACTGCAAGCTCCTCAGAGAACCGAGCCCCGGCATCCGAGGTTCATTCCCTTCCGCCTTTCATTTCCACCTTGTTCCGGTACATTTCCCCGTCGGCATTCTGGAACACCTCTTCCACGGTATTCCCCTGCCGGTACACGCCGATGCCGCAGGCCGCGCTGAAATTCTCCCAGGGCTGCAGGCTCGTGTCGTCGGAGCCCCGGAAGCGTTCCCTCAGCTGGACCATCAGTTCCTCCCGCTGCTCATAATCGTGGCCCTGGAGGATCGCCAGGAATTCGTCCCCGCCGATGCGGTAGACCGGGGAATGCTTGAACACGTCGCAGATGATCTCACAGGCACCGATCAGATATTTGTCCCCGAATTCATGGCCATAGGTATCGTTCACCTTCTTGAGGAAATTCACGTCTACCATAACGATGGCAAATTCGGCGGCGGATTTCTCGATCTGTCCGGCCAGTTCCTTCGCCTTGGCATTGTAGGCCGTCTTGTTCTTCACGTGGGTGAGGGCGTCCTGATAGGCGATGCGGCTCATATCCTCCGCTTCGATCTTGGCCGACTTTGCCCGGACTTCCGCGGAATAGACGTCCTCCACGTGCTTCTTGATGTCCTCCGTCATTTTTGTGATGGCTTCGGCCAGGGAGGACACCTCGTTCCAGGCGGGAAGCTCCGGCTTTTCGAAGCGCAGTCGGCGGAGTTCTTCCGTGCCGTGGCTCTTCTCCGCGAATCTGCGGGTGCTCTTTTCCAGCTCGGCCACCGGTCCGGTGACGTTCTTCCGCAGCCAGCTCACCAGGAGGACGCCGAAGATCACGACCAGCAGGATCGTGATGCCTGCATTCAGGAAGAAGAAATTATGGACCGATGCGCGCAGATCATCCACATATACGTCCGCGCATAGGAGCGCGAAGGTTTTGCCGTTGTGAGACTTCAGGCTACTGCAGCCGGTATAGCAGGTGCCGTAGTCGGATTTTGAGGTGAAGAAGGTAAGTTCGCCGGTCTTCCACGCTTTCTGATAAAGGGCCAGCACTTCGTTGGAGTATCCCATTTCCACCTGCAAAAGGCCCATATCTTCCTCGCCCCGCTCCCGTTCCACCTGACTGGTAGCGGACACCACGTTGATCATGGCGTTGCTGTAGGGGTAGCATATATACAGATAAGAGAGGTCAAAGGTGTCCACCATGCCGTTGAGCAGCTTCTGGAGCTCGTCATACTTTTCCGAGGTCCTCTGTATGACGACGCAGTTATACAGGTCATCCTCGTCGATATGTTCCTCTACATACCGAATGATCTCGCTCAGCCGGAGCTGGCATTGCCGGTAGAGGGCATTGGAATATTGAAAATAGGATTGTGCGGACAGCATCAGGCAAAGAATAATGAGGAACATGGCACAGCCCGTGATGATGCTGCGCTGGATCGGCCTTTTCTTCGCTGTCATGCCGTCACCTCCTGTTCAGGGGATACCGGCGGAGAGGGCAAAGCCACCCCGCCGGCGGTATCAAGGCCACACTGCATAATTCTGGTGCGCAGATTGCGCAGTCAAGTTTTCGTCAAATTGTCTGAGAATCGCGGGGAACACTTCCTGAATTGGCCAAGGTTTCGGGCAATATGACGGAGCATTATGCAAGCAGGATGCGTGCCTGGAATCACGCGGTGTTGCCTTAAATCACTTGTCTTTCTTTGCCGCCTGACGCAGCAGGAATGCCATCAGCGGCCGGGGTCCCTTGGCTTCGGTATACACCGTGTCGCCGAACCAGATGCGGTTGGGTTCCGCCTCCGTGTAGGGCTTCCAGGCGGGCATATCCTCCCCGTCAGCATCCTGGCCGTTGGGATCGCCGGAGCGGATGAAATTTGCCCAATAATTGCACATCATCCTGCTAAGGTCATAGTGCTTGCCCTTGAAGGGACGCCAGCACTTGGCCAGAGTCTCGAAGAAGAACCAAAGGTCGCAGGAATGGAAGGTGCCCGGATTGTCCCAGCCGGGGATCTCGGGATCGAAGACCCAGTACCACATGGGGTGTTTGTCCCCGGTGACGGCCTTCATATGGGCCAGCCGCCGGATGGAGAATTCCAGGTGCTGTGCCTGGGCTTTGGCCTTCATCTCCGTCAGGGAATCGTTGCAGGAGGAGCAGAGGGCCAGGAATTCATCCGCGTCCTCACCGAAATGGCTGCGGGCATATTCCCGGAATTCCTCCACCGTCTTCGCCGGGGGCGTGGAGGGGAACTCCGTGGAGGTGTGGCCGAAGAGCATGGGCACCAGGTTCACCTGGTTCTTCATGAACAGCTGGTTGGACAGGCCGGTGACCAAATGCCCGTCCTCCGTCACACCAAAGCGCAGCTTGGAGACGATGGCCTTGTCCCGCACATAAACGGCGTCCAGCTTCCGGGCCTCCGCCAGGGTCTTGACCCCCAGCTCCTCAAAGAACTTTACACCGATCTGCTCTGCTTCCGCCAGGGTCAGGTTGGGGCCGAACATATTGGGCTCGTAGGGACAGAGCTCCAGGCCGCTGTCCACAATAGCCTTCTGAAACAGTCCTTTGTTCAGGGGAGATGCCACCTGGGCCATAACGCTGCCGCCGCCGGCAGACTGGCCGCCGATGGTGATGTTGTCCGGGTCCCCGCCGAAGGCGGCGATGTTCCGCTTGACCCACATGGTGCCGAAACGCTGGTCCAGATAGCCGAAGTTTGCCGGGAAATCCGGGGCCTCCGCCGTGATCTCCGGGTGGGCGAAGAATCCAAAGACATTCAGCCGGTAGTTCACCGTGACCACCACGATGCCCCGGCGGGCGATGCGCTCCCCGTCGAATTCCATCTCCGCTGTGTTGCCTTCCCGCAGGCCGCCGCCGAAATACCAGACGAAGACAGGCAGCTTTTCATCCGCCCGGCGGGCAGGGGTCCAAACGTTGAGCATCAGGCAGTCTTCGCTCATCTCGATGGAGGTATCCACGTTCCACTCCCGGGAATAGAGGTTGTCCGGATCCTCGCCGGGCACATGCTGCATGGAAATGGGGGCGAACTTATAAGCCTTCAGTACGCCCTCCCAGTTTTTGGCAGGCTGCGGGGCCCGCCAGCGGTTCTCACCCACCGGAGGCGCGGCATAGGGGATGCCCTTAAAAGAAGTGATCCGCGGGTCTGCGGCGGGCAGGCCTTCCACCACGCCGTTTTCCACTGTGACTTTTCTCAGCATAATGTACCTCCTGACAAGTTATGTTTATTATAAGATTATATCACGCTTTCCCCGCTTGTGCCATATCATTTGTCACTTTTTCCCGCCGCGCTTGACTTTTTCCCGCCGGCGTACTAGCATCTGAGTATCAAGGCAACACCGCATAATCCACGGCACGCATCTTGCTTGCACAGTAATTCCGTCATATCGCGCAAAAATCCTCGGTCATACACAGAGTATTGCCTGCGGTTTTTGGCCTGTCTGACTTAAATTCTGACTGCGCAATCTGCGCACCGGAATAATGCGGTGTTGCCTCAAAAGAAACAGGGAGGGCATGAGCATGGAGAAGAAAACCATGAAGGCGCTGGTCGTCTACGGGAAGGACGACTACCGCTTTGAGCCGGAATTCCCCATCCCCGAATGCGGGCCGGACGACATCCTGCTGAAAACCGAGGGCTGCGGCGTCTGCGCCAGCGACGTGAAGTGCTGGCACGGAGCGGAAAGCTACTGGGGCAGCGCGGAAAAAGAGCCCTGGGTGCGCACCCCCTTTATTCCCGGCCACGAGTTCCTGGGCGTGGTCAGCGAGGTAGGCGCCAACGTGAAGGAGTGGGCTGTGGGGGACCGTCTCACCGTGGAGCAGATCGCTCCCTGCGGGGAATGCCGCTTCTGTAAGAGCGGGAAATACTGGATGTGCCAGCCCCACTATATCTACGGCTATTTCACCGACTACTGCGGGGCCATGGCGGAATACGTGCGCATCCCCACGAAGCACGCCCGCATCCATCGGGTGCCCAAGAAGCTGCCTCTGCGTAGCGCCCTGCTGATCGAGCCCTACGGCTGCTCCAAGCACTGCGTGGACCGGGCCCAGATCACAAAGGACGATATCGTGGTCATTTCCGGCGCGGGCACCCTGGGCCTGGGCATGATCACCTATGCCGCCACCAAAAAGCCCAAAAAGCTCATCGTGCTGGATCTGCAGGAAAACCGTCTGGCCAAGGCCCTGGACTTCGGCGCGGACCTGGCCTGGAATCCCGCCAAGGAGGACGTGGTGGCAAACATCATGGACATGACGGAGGGCTACGGATGCGACATCTACATTGAGTGCTCCGGCCATCCCTCCAGCGTGGTGCAGGGCATGAGCATGATCCGCAAGCTGGGCCGGTTCGTGGAGTTCTCCGTCTTCGGTCAGCCCACCACCCTGGATTGGTCCATCATCGGGGATAAGAAGGAGCTGGACGTGCTGGGGAGCCACCTGAGCCCCGACTGCTACCCCTACGTCATTGAGAACATGGCCTCCGGCGTGCTGAAGACGGCGGGAGTGGTGACCAAGACCTTCCCCCTGGAGGAGTGGGAGACCGCCTTCGACTATGCCACCGGCAAATACGGCAACATCAAGGTGGCCATCAC
>JAEEGL014383742.1_pt1 | contig 11319 bp, 10 predicted proteins | sample 9134231 | NCBI WGS metagenome assembly JAEEGL01 (sample SAMN16246548, study PRJNA631951) | gut metagenome | biome: gut microbiome; feature: rumen; material: fiber-attached | host: Bos | place: Iran: Karaj | collected 2018-10
GCCACATGGTAGACCGCAAGCACCGCGACTTTTCCGAAGAAGACATGGCCCGCCTTGCCGACACCTTCACCGCCTTCCAGAACGGCACCCTTGAAGATGTAAAAGGCTTCTGTGCAGTTGCCACCACAAAACAAATCGCCGACCAAGATTACATCCTCACCCCCGGCCGCTACGTTGGCATAGAAGAAAAAGAAGAGGACGACGAACCTTTTGATGATAAAATGAAGCGCCTCACCACCGAACTAGGCGGAATGTTCGCAAAGAGCCATGAGCTTGAAGAAGAGATAAAGAATAATCTTGCGGGGATTGGGTTTATGATTTAGGGCGTGACCCTCGCTTTGCTCGGGTCGGGGTTTGCGCACTTCCGCTTTCGCTCCATTCCCCGCAAGCGGGGAACGCCTTCGGCGGTGCTCCAATCCCTCACGCATTAGGGCGGCGCAGGCGGGCGGTAGTTGTCATTTGAAACGACAAAACGTCATCCTGAACTAGTTTCAGGATCTATAGAATAAAGGAATGAAAATGGAAGAGTGGAAAGAATGTAAACTGGGAGATGTTGTTGAAATACATAGAGGAGCATCCCCTCGCCCAATACAAAAGTTTATAGCAAATTCAGGTATGCCATGGGTAAAAATTTCTGATGCAACAGCAAGTAATTCACGATTTATTGATTCAACAAAAGAATTCATTATAGAGGATGGAATATCAAAATCTGTTATTGTCAATCCAGAAGATTTAATTGTATCAAATAGTGCCACACCAGGACTTCCTAAAATAATGAAAATTAAAGCCTGCATACATGATGGTTGGCTTTATTTCTCGAATTATAAAAAAATTTCAAGAGATTTTCTTTATTATAAATTCTTTGATATACAAAGACATCTTACAAATTTAGCAAATGGAAGCGTTTTTCAAAATTTAAAAACAGATATTGTAAAAGACTTTACTATAAAACTTCCCCCTCTCCCCACCCAGCAAAAAATCGCCGCCATCCTCTCATCCCTCGACGACAAAATCGAACTCAATAATAAAATAAACGCCAACTTGGAACAACAAGCTCAAGCCCTCTTCAAAGAATTGTTTGAAAAACAAATAGAAAAATTAACAGTAGAAAACAGTAAACCTCTCGGAGAACTTATAGATATTATTGACAATCGCGGTAAAACACCTCCCGTTTCAACTGAAAGAAATTGTTTTCCAATACTAGATGTTGGTGCTTTGAATAGTAATGGTCGCATTATAGATTATAAGAATTGTACAAAATTTGTTGATGAAAATACTTTTAATACATTTTTCCGAAATGGCCATCCTCAAAAAAATGATATTTTACTTTCAACTGTTGGAAGTTTAGCACAGATGAAGTTTTTCAAAGGTAACATTGGTTGTATCGCACAGAATGTTGTTGCATTCCGAACAAAAAAGTTATCTCCAGTTTACTTATATGAATATCTTAAGTTTATAAGAAATGACTTATTGGCTTATAATATAGGTTCTGTTCAACCGAGCATAAAGGTTACTCATATAATCAAACACTTGATTTATATTCCAACAGACAATGAAATAAGATTTTTTGATTCTTTTTCTAAATCAATAACCGAACAGATCTATAATAATGTTTGTGAGAATGATCTATTAATTTCCATCCGCGACACCTTAATCCCAAAACTAATGTCTGGAGAGATTGAGGTAGATAAGCTAATTAAATAAAATTTGCCGTTTCTTGCTCGTTGATATTATTTTTGTATTTAAAAAGAATATTTTAAATATTTTTAATTGGAGGATAAATAATGAATAAATTGCTTATTACAGGGCTTGGTATAGGGAAAGCCTTAGGTTTGTGTGATGTATGTAATCTTAATTTTGATTGGCTTATCTATAATCCTTCAACACTTTTGTGGGCAGATAGAATATTAATACCTGAAAACAGTCTAGATTACAAAGGTAAGAACAATGAGAAATTTAATGCAATTATTCAAATAACGCTTGAAACTTTGGATAAAAAAAATATTTTAGAAAAATTACCTAGTAAAATACAATATTCTGAAGAAGATCAAACAAAGGTTTATACCCAATTACTTAAAGATCGAAATTGTTTGTTAGAAAACTTTCCTGAAACTATAAAAGAAATCGAAGATAATGATAATAAAGAGTTTTTTATTGATGATATTCCTTTCTGCGCACCATATATTGCATCACTTTACGGTGCAATTGAATTGGCAAAAAGAAATAATGCACAATGCTTATTTAATAAAAGAGATTATTTATATTTGAGATACTTAAATGGAATTAAAGGTAAAAATAATGATAAAATAAATCAAATCTACGAAGAAGTATTTTCAACATTATTGCCAAATGATTCGATTGTTCCTCAATTTGCAATAGATGACGAAAAAAAATGTTCATCTTGCGTACACGAAAAATCTTGCAAAGAAAAGTATGACAATTATAGCAAAACTTTGAATAAAATCTTGGAAACACGAAATTTCGATGATTTTTTACAGGCAAGAAATGTTGTTAATAAGATTATTTCTAAAAAAGACGAAATTAGAGATGATAAAGATGTAGCTGAAGTAATTGAATCTTTCAATGAAAAGAAGAATATAATTAATAGAAATATAAATAAACTATTCCCCAAAATTAAACGTTGGACAAATATGGCAACGATAATATCAACTCCTTTAACAATTACAACGGGAATATTATCAGCATTGCAAAATACGAATCCAGTTATTCCTATCGCTTCTGGATCTGTTTTAGGTATTGTAGGAGCAATTAATAAAACTATGGAAAATTATACAGAAAGTAATCGATGGGTTAGCTTCTTGGATAAAAATAAATAAATTAGTTTTAATAAAATTGATAATTGGGAGAAAAATGATAGAGAGTCCGTAAAAATAACAATTTAAAGGTTTATGTAATGAAAATATTAACATTTGACAGTCGTGATAATGTTTCCTGGAATGTGATAAAGGATTTTTTTTGTCTTGATGATAAACAAATGCATAAGGAAATTGTATCTGCATTTAATGATTTAAAAACTATTTTAAATAAGAATAAAATAAATTACTATGAATTAAAAACTGTATTAACACCTTCACAAGATAAAAAAGAAATTTGTTTTGTCTATGATAGTTTAAAAACCTTAAATTCATCATGTTATGGCCATGAAATACTCCAAGGCTTTCTCCCAGAATTATTAGAATGCGAAAAGTTAAGTATTTTTTATGGGGATATAATAACAAATGACAAAGAATCAAGTATTCAAATAAAAAACTTTTTACAAGAAAAACTACCCCAATATGATTTTAGCAATTTTCAATTATCAAATCAATATTTTGTTGTATATGCCAATAATCTAAGTGAAAATAATTTAAGTCGTATAAATATATCTCAAGGAAAATGCCCGAGTTATATTGGTTATATAGATATGACATATCCAAATATACTTAAAGATATTCTTTCAGTTTGTATCGGAGTAAGATTTATTAAGATAAAAAATAAAATTTGTATCCCAACACCAGAAGACGATCTAAACAATCCACAAGGTTATGTATGTTGCTCTTTTGATGAAAAAAAATACTCTCTTGTCGGTATTAATGAATTACTTTTTAATAGTTTTCTATCTTACAAAATTCAACGATCTTTTTATAAGTTTGATGAGACAGATCAATTATTTGGATTAACTGCTGTATGTGATTTTCCAGAAATTCTTTCTGAATATAAAATTACACTTGCCGATGAAAAGTTCAAATATTTAAAAGAAAAAAAAGGAGGAGTTTTAGAAATAACAGGTCTAGATAAATTAAGTAAAGATTTTTTTATAAAAGTCATTAAATATCTGATTAACACTAATTATATCTTTGATATTGAGTTAAACGAACATTGTCTAAAATTTGCAACGATGATTGCAGTAAAGAATGGTGATTTCTGTCGTAATTATACGGCTGTTTTTGAAGTAATTAGGGATAAAAAAGAATTACGAATAATCACTTTTTATTAAAAAATACAAAGGAGTTAAAGTATGTCTTTTAAAACAATCGCAGAACGAGATTCTTTCATACGCGATCTAGCACCTCTTATTTCTCAAAGTTTTCAAAATTGTATTTCAGCATGCCCTAATGGTTATTTACCACAAGAACCAGATTTCATAGCCTTTTTAGTACGAGATTTGACCCAAGATATTAATAATTTATTAAAAAAATATTTCTCAAATGGCTCTTTTCAAACACAAGGTATTTTCTGCCATCAAAGTCCTAAAGTTAAATTCTTAAATCTCAATCCTAATCAAAATAATTGTGCAGAATTAGGTGATTTATTAATTGTATATACTGAATCTATAAACAATAAAAATCCTAGAAGCAGTGCCTTATTATTACAGGCAAAATGTGTTTCTTCTACTCCTCATACAATTGGAGCAAATGAACAGCACCAATTATTCTTATATGAAAAATGGCCAACTTTTATTTATTTTTCTCCATCTGATTTAAAAGGAAAGACACGTTCCATTAAGACAATTCCTTATTCAGAAGGAAGTAATTATTTACTTCTATCAAAGAATGGTTCAATCAATTATTTGTATGTTACTTCTATCCCAAATAATCCATTATTTTGTAGATATGCTTTATCTTCTGCCATTGGGAAAATGATAAATTTTGAATCTGATTCAGGGAGACCATTTATACCAAGCATTTCTGAAATATCTGGTGATGATTGGTCGAATATGATAAATGATTTAATTAAAGTTGCAAAAACTCGACTTTTTAATCGAAAAAATATTAATATTATTAACGGTAGCAGAATAAATTGTTTAGCTTTTATGAGTGATAATCAATATAATGATGAACTCAAAATACCAGTTTGTAGCTATTTAGATGACTTTAGTGATTTAAAATCTTATGAAGATTTCTCTGGAGTATCTACTATAATAATTTATGCTGACCTTAAGGAAGAAAAATCTTTTGAATAAATAAAGGTATTATATTATGCACCTTAAAAGTATTTACATTCAAAGTAAAATAACTATTGAAAAGCAAAAGAATCATGACATTTTAATAATTAAACATATAGATAATAATGTATATGTGGTATACATGAAATGAAAATCTATCACTATACATCGATAGAAAACTTAGCTTTAATACTCAAAAACAAAACATTAAGATTCAATAATGCAAAGTATATTGATGACCCAAACGAAGCAATTACAAAAGATTTTGGTTCAATGCAAGATTATGTATTTATAAGTTGCTGGACAAAAGAACCAATTGAAAGCATTCCATTATGGAAAATCTATGGAAATAATGGACATGGTATTAGATTAGAATCTGATACAAAATTTATTCAATTTAATGGTGAATAAACGCCATTAAATGGAATTTATAAAGTTGTTGAAAATGTAAAGAAAGAAGTTGATTCTGATTATTTTATCAATGTATGGCAACTTAATAGACCCTCTATCAATCATTATTTTGAGACAAATTATAGCGATGAAGAAAGAATTTTTATGAAAGATGCTTCCACTGAAACGCAACAATGTTGGGAATATCAGGTTGATACAGCTTTTAATACAAAGGCAACTTGCTGGTCTTTTGAGAAAGAAATCCGTTTTATTCTTCTTGGATGTAGTTTAGAATCTTATCAAGCCACAAATAATTGGTTATTAGTATTCAATAATATTACGAAAAAGAAAAATATTAACTCTAGTTTTGTTGATTTGATATTGTTCGATGATTTCTTTAATAATCTAACCGTTACGACTGGTCCCTTACAAAGTGAATCAGAAAAAATTATTGTTCAATCTCTGGTTCAAAAATATAATCAGAATATAAAAGTGCTAGAAAGCAAACTGCAATTAAGGAAATAGAAAAGGATGCCAGCATTTCGGACAACGATTGAGCCTGCATAGGGGGGGGGGAAGAACGCTTGCGAACTGGAACAACATAAACATTCCCTTTCTTTGCAAAAAAAATACTTGCTTTTTACCATTAACAATGCTATATTTGTAAAAAAACTACAAAATTAGGTGTTTTATGGTATTAAAAATATCTTTAAGTAACTTCTATTCAATCAAAGATACTATTGTGATTGATTTTGAGGCAGCACGGATTTCTACAGCTACTACAAAAGCTCTATCAAACAATATTTTTACTTTGGGTGGTAAAAAATATCTTAAATCTATCGGGGTTTTTGGACCAAATGCTTCTGGAAAGACAAGTATTGTAAAAGCACTTTTGTTCTGCTCTACCTTGATTCTTGATTCATTTAGAAACAACGAAGGAGTATTATTCAATTTTATGCCTTTCAAATTTGATGGATATCCTGAAAAGCCCAGTTCCTTTAGTATTAATTTTATCTGTGATGATACTGAATATGAATATTCATTTTCTCTGAATAGAAAAGAGATTATCTCAGAAAGTCTTTATTATTATCCTGGGAAACGCAAGGCTAAGATTTTTGTTCGCAATGAGCAGGTTGGTAAACCTAAAGCAGAAATATACAGTTTTGGAGAGGGTTTTTTTATAAAACCGCTTGATGTTGCCCAAAGCACAGGAAGGAACACCCTTTTTATAAGCCGTGCCAGCCAGATGGACAGGGAACTTGCCAAAAAAATTTATTCCTATTTTATGACAAACTTGCTTGTTGGAATTCCACAGATTCCAAATGATTATGCAATGACTCTATTTAAGCAGAATAAAGAACTGCTTCTTAAGGCTCTTAAAATGGCAGACAGCGATATCATTGATATCGACGCAAGAAAAGAGAAAGTAACTATGCCTGTTATGCCTTCTTATTTGCGTGTAGGAAGAGAAACTATTCCAAGCATACCTGCAATGCAGACAGAAACATTTATTCGTTTTTTGACTTCACATGAAAAAGATCCAGAAATAAAGTTTGATTTAGCAGTTGAGGAATCGGCAGGAACAGTGCAACTATTTTATCTGCTGATGGTTCTTCTTGATGTCTGTCGGCAGGGTAAAACTCTTATAGTTGACGAATTTGATTTGAGCCTTCATACAGAGCTTGCTGAATTTATTATAAATCTTGTTCATGCTTCAAAAAATGCCCAGATACTTTTTACAAGTCATAATACTAATCTGATCAATATAAAGAAATTCCGTAAGGATCAGATTTATTTCACTAATAAGAAAGATGATTCTTCAACTGATTTCTATTCTTTGTTTGACTTTAAGGATTTCCGGGAGAACATGGATGCCGAGAAAGGGTATCTGCAGGGAAGGTTTGATGCAGTTCCATATGTCTCTTCTTCTATCGAATCAATCAGGAAACTGTTTGGAGATTGATTATGTCTAAAAATACCCGACCAAATCGAAAAATGAAGCCTATTATCTTAGTTCTGTGCGAAGGCGAAACAGAAGAATGCTATGTGGATTTTCTTAAGCAGAGATACAGGCTTCCAATAAAAATTGTTTCTAGAATTGTTGGAGGTAAAATTAATTCAAGACTTATTTCCAAGCATAAAAAGGAACTTGCTTTGACAAACTCGGAGAACATAGCTTGTTTCTTGATGTATGATGCAGATGTCAAATCTGTTGTTGACTATCTTGTTACATGTAAAGAAAATGTGATATTATCAAGACCGTGTATTGAGGTATGGTTTCTAGCACATTCTAAAAAAGTACCATCCAAAGACATTACTAGCGACCAATGTGTTAACATGCTTAAAAAGGAAATTCCTTGGACTGATTATAAGAAAGGCAAACTTTCGTCAGAACAGCAGGAATTATTATGGGATAAGCGTAATATGGCAGGAAAAAATATTCGGCATGAATTATCTGAGGATAGGCCATTTTCTACTATGAATGATTTTATTAGTTTTCTGGAACTTAACAATCAGAAAACGAAATGAATATGGGAATAGTTTATGGCATTATACAATGAAGAAGCTTATGAAAATGCTCTAATTGAACTGTTCCAGAACATGGGGTACACACATGTCTATGGTCCAGATGTAGAGCGTAATTTCAATAGTCCTCTTTATGATATGGTCTTGGAAATGTCGATTCGTCGCTTGAACCCTTTCCTCCCGCCTGATGCCATTGCAGATGCCCTTTTTAAGCTTAGAAATTTTGATAATGATGATTTAGTAAAGAAAAATGCACTTTTCATGGATTATCTCCAGAATGGAGTGCCTGTCCGGTTTGTTGTAAAAGGAGAGGAGCAGTCATCCATAGTTTATTTGGTTGATTATGCAAGACCAGAGAACAACTCTTTCATAGTGGCAAATCAGTGGACTTATATAGAACATAGTAACAAACGTCCTGATATAGTTCTGTTCCTTAATGGTCTTCCAGTAGTTATTGTGGAACTTAAGTCTCCATCCAGAGAAGAGACTGATGCCAGCGAGGCATATTCCCAGCTTAGGAACTACATGCAGGAAATACCTTCCATGTTCATCTACAATGCAATCTGTGTCATGAGTGATATGGGCCTTTCCAAGGCAGGAACAATCACATCTGGTGAAGATCGCTTTATGGAATGGAAGACAAAGGATGGCAGCTATGAGAACACCAAGTATGCTCAGTTTGATACATTCTTTGAAGGTATTTTTCAGAAAGAAAGGCTTCTTGACATAATCAAAAACTTTATCTGTTTTTCAAACGAAGGATTAAAACAGACCAAAATTCTTGCAGGATATCATCAGTATTTTGCAGTCCGCAAGGCTATTGAATCCACAAAAAAAGCTACAAAAACCGATGGAAAGGGAGGTGTGTTCTGGCATACCCAGGGAAGCGGTAAGTCACTTTCTATGGTTTTCTATGCTCATCTGCTGCAGGAAGCCTTGGATAGTCCAACTATTGTAGTTCTGACTGACCGGAACGACCTTGATGATCAGCTTTTCGGCCAGTTTGCAAAATGCAAGGAATTTTTGCGTCAGAGCCCCAAACAGGCTGAAAGCCGGGAAAACCTTAAGTCACTTCTTGCTGGTATTCAGGCAAATGGCATTATCTTTACAACTATGCAGAAGTTTGAGGAGTCCTTTGATTGCCTCTCAGATCGCAGAAACATTATTGTTATGGCAGATGAAGCTCACCGAGGACAATATGGACTTTCTGAAAAAATAGTAATGACCAAAAACGAACGCGGTGAGGATATAGCCAAGAGGGTAGTTGGTACTGCCCGGATTATCCGTAACAGCCTCCCGAATGCTACTTATATAGGCTTTACAGGTACTCCAATTTCATCTAAAGATCGCAGTACGCGTGAAGTTTTCGGTGATTATATTGATGTTTACGACATGACCCAGGCAGTTGAAGATGGGGCTACCCGTCCAGTCTATTACGAAAGCCGTGTTATAAAGCTTAAACTGGATGAAGATACTCTTAAGCTGATAGATCAGGAATACGCTATTATGGCCGGGGATGCTGATCCTGAAGTTATTGCCAAGAGCAAGCGTGAATTAGGCCGTATGGAGGCTATTTTAGGCAACGAGAAGACAATAAATTCTCTTGTTGATGATATTCTTGACCACTATGAGAACTATCGTGAGAACTTGCTTACTGGAAAGGCCATGATAGTTGCCTATTCACGGCCTATAGCCATGAAAATCTATAATAGGATTTTGGAACTTCGGCCAAATTGGACTGAAAAGGTCGGTGTAGTCATGACATCTGATAACAACGACCCTGAAGATTGGCACAAAATCATAGGAAACAAGCACCATAAGGAAGAACTTGCCAAAAAATTTAAAGATAATGACAGCCCATTTAAGATTGCTATTGTTGTGGATATGTGGCTCACTGGCTTTGACGTTCCATCTCTTGCTACTATGTATGTGTATAAACCAATGTCAGGCCATAATCTGATGCAGGCTATTGCCCGTGTAAACCGTGTATTCAGGGATAAAGAGGGTGGTCTTGTAGTCGATTATGTAGGTATTGCTTCAGCCCTTAAGCAGGCTATGAATGATTATACAGTCCGGGATAAGAAGAACTATGGGGATACCGATGTTGCCAAGGCAGCTTATCCTAAGTTCCTTGAAAAGTTGTCTATTTGTCGTGATTTGTTCCATGGGTATAATTATTCCAAGTTTGCAACTGGCACAGATTTAGAGCGGGCGAAAACAATTAGTGGAGCAGTAAACTTCATTGTTGCAAGAGACAAGGCCGATGATAAGAGTGCATTTGTCAAAGAAGCTCTGATGCTTCATCAAGCTCTTTCCCTTTGTTCTTCCATGGTGGATAGAGATACCCGGTTTGAAGCAGCCTTCTTTGAGTCTGTCAGGGTACTTACTCTTAGGCTGATGAACCAGGGCGGTAATCATAAGATTTCTCTGCCAGAAATGAACCAGCGAATCAATGAACTCCTGAAACAGAGCGTAAAGAGCGATGGTGTAATCAACCTGTTCTCTGATGTTAAGCAGGAATTCTCACTGTTCGATCCTAAATTCTTGAACGAAATCTCCAAGATGAAAGAGAAAAACTTGGCTGTGGAACTGTTGAAGAAGCTGATTGCGGAGCAGGTGCATATCTACCGCAGGACAAATGTTGTCAAATCCGAGAAATTCAGCGAGATTATCCAGAGAGTGATGAATTCTTATCTTAATGGAATGCTTACTAATGAACAGGTCATTGAAGAACTGCTCAAACTGGCTAAACAGCTTTCGGATGCTAACAAGGAAGGGGAGAAGCTTGGACTTACCGCTGATGAGCTTGCTTTCTATGATGCCCTTACCAAGCCCGAAGCTATTAAGGACTTCTATCAGAATGAAGAGCTGATTGCAATAACTAAGGAATTGACCGAAACTTTACGTAGAAATAGAACTATTGACTGGCAGAAACGCGACTCAGCCCGTGCCAGAATGCGGATGCTCATCAAAAAGCTCCTTAAAAAACATAAATATCCACCAGAAGGCATGGAAGATGCAGTTAAGACTGTAATGACTCAGTGTGAATTATGGGCTGATAATGCTGATATGGAAGTTCATCCTAATCATGAGTTTGGGCAGGATCCAGCTTTTGCTCAAAACGCAGCCGAAAATCCTCAAAACCTTTAATTTTACATATAAGTAACGTCTTATTTTACTTTTAGCCATTAAAGTAAAATAAGCACTTTCGCTATTTTATTTTTGTGGCAAGTAATCCAGTTTAATTTGATCATTTCTCATTTCAATTTAATCATTTTGCCCTGAAATGATGTAATTACACCCGATCTTCGTGATACTCCTTCCCATCCAAGTCCTTCCACTGGAAGATACCATCCTCCAGAATCATATAGCTGTGGGGACTTCCATTTTTTGGTATTGAGATTGAGCCTGGATTCAGATAAAGATTGTCGTCCCCGAACTGCTCCCAGGCCGGAATA
>JAEEGL015056836.1_pt1 | contig 11319 bp, 5 predicted proteins | sample 9134231 | NCBI WGS metagenome assembly JAEEGL01 (sample SAMN16246548, study PRJNA631951) | gut metagenome | biome: gut microbiome; feature: rumen; material: fiber-attached | host: Bos | place: Iran: Karaj | collected 2018-10
ATGGGGATTAGAAAGGAGGAAATTATTCTTCTTTATTTTCAATTTCTTTATTATTTCTTACTTCTTCAAATTTTTGTTTCATTGTAGGATTATTGTAAGTAAGCTTTTTAATTGTTAAATCTTCAATCTTATTATCTGCAGCATCTAGATGCTTAGATGAAGCAAGTAATGCATTCTTCGCTTTAGTTAAATCTTCAATTGATTTATCAATAGATTTTATTGCATCATCAAATCTATTTTTTGCATCTAAATAATTTTTAGAGAATTTATCTTTAAAATTATTTAATTTATCTTCAAAATTAGTAATATCAATTGATTGACTTCTTGCGATATCAAGCTCACGCTTTAAATTAATAGATTTCTTAGCTGCATTAGTTAATAATGTGATAATTGGAATAAAGAATTGAGGACGAATTACATACATTTTTTCATATCTATATGATACATCATTAATACCAGTATATAATTCACTATCTTTATCAAGTAATGATACTAATACTGCATATTCACAATTCTTTTCTTTTCTATCCTTATCTAATTCTTTAAAGAAATCTTCATTCTTATGCTTAGTTGCAGTTGTATCATTTTCATTTTTCATTTCAAACATAATAGAGATATATTCTTTTTCATTACCATCTTCATCAAGATAATAATCTCTAAAAATGAAATCTCCTTTACTTCCTGTATCTTTACTTGTTTCATTATCTTTTTCAAAATAAGCTAATGGAAGTAATGGTCTAATTGTTTGTTCAAAAGATATTTTACAATGCTGTTCTAAAGTTTCACCTAAAAGCTTAGTAGATAATTTAGCTCTATAATCTTTTAATAATTCAATTTGTTCATCTTTTGCTTTAAGATCTGATTGGTGCTTAATTTCAAGTTCCTTCTTTTCATTTTCATTTTGAACTTTAATATTATTTAAATCACCATTTAATTTAGCTATTTCAATATCTTTATTAGCTAATTTTTCATTTAATTCTTTTTCTTTTTCTAATAAAGAATTCTTCTTATCCATATCAAAATTATTAATTTTATTTAATAATTCTTGGATCTTTTTATCTTTTTCATTTAATTCCTTATTGAATTGTTCTTTTAATTCATTATTAGAATTATTAATTTCTAATTGCTTTAAATTATCATTATTTTCAATTTGATTTTTTAATTTATTAATTTCATCATTCTTTTCTGATAAAGAATTATTATATTCTTCTTTTAAATGATTTCTTAATGATTCAAGTTCTTTTTCTTTTTCTAATTCAAAATATTTTTCTTTATCCTTTAAAGCATTATCAAATTCTTTATCTTTTACTTGCTTTAAAATTAAATTATATTCTTCTTCACTAACCTTAAATACTTTTGTACAATGAGGACATATTATTTCTTTTTTATTATCTTCCATAAATATACCATCCTTTCTATATACATTTATATCATAACATATATTATGACACTATCGATGTCGTAAATAAAAATAATTTAAAAAAGGCTCTTAAATTTTTATTTAAAAGCCTTTTACTATTATATTAATGATAATGTAGGTATACCATCTACATTTGATATTGCTACATAATAATTATTAGTTAAATGTTTATTACCATCTTTATCTAAAAAAATACCTTTTAAATAAACTATATCATCTTCTATTTTACAAATATCTTCATCTATATAATTATAGATTTTAATATAATCATTATAAGTGATATTAAAATACCAATTCATATGTGCTTGTCTATAAAAATATTCATTATCACTAGGTTCTTTTTGTAATCTATCTTCAGTTATTGCTGAATAAAATTGACCTAGTATATACATATCACCACGTGATACATTTATACCTTCATATTCATAAACAAAATTCATTGTTCCATAACATGGTTCAAAACGTGCACCATCATCCCACACTTCATAATAAAATATATTATTCTCTGTAATCATATATCCTATACTAATATAACCTTTCGCAGGTTCTTTATAATCAAGCTCAGGAACATATGCATCATTAGTCTTTATAACCTTATTATAAAAATCTTCTCCGGATTTAACTTCAAAATGCATTTTATATTTTTCACCATTGTCCCATGGGCCATATCTTAAATCTTTCACTTCATATTCACCTAAATGAAGTACTGTACTATTTTTTTCTCTATAGCCATAGCTTATTAATTCTAAATTTTGCTTATGATAATCAGATGAATTACATACAATAATAATAGTTATAATTATAGATATTATTGCCGTAAATAAAATAATAGATAAAGAGATAATTATTGGTTTTTTCATACAACTCTCCTATATAAAAACTACTTAGATTATATATGATTTTATTTTATAATCAATGATATTTTAATCATTATTATCTATATCTAGAATAATATCTTCTTTAATTAATGTTTTTGCATAATTAAATCTTTCTATTTCATCATTATGTAAAATAGGTGATATTTCTAATACCTTTAATGCTTCACGATATAAATCTTTTTCATTATCAAATTCACCTTCAAGATTAATAATATCTTTTAAGCATAAAGCTATTTCATCAAGACATACACCATCAAGTGTTCTTCCAGGACACTTGAAATAACATGTAACAATATGATTTTTAGGTTTAAAGAATATTTCATGATTTTGTTCATCAGTATATTTTAATATATTATTTCTTGATGATAATATTTGATATATTCTTGTCTTAATAGATGATGTTAAACGAGTGATATTAGAATGTGATTTAATAATTGATATTATATCATCAAGTGTAATAGGTCCTTCATTATTAACAATATCATCAACTGCTTGATATATTTCAGGTAAAAAGCCACCTTCTTTTGAATATTTAATATTAGGAAGATCATATTTTAATCTTTCTTTTACATTAAATGTAAATTCTTTTTGATCTTCTTGTCTTTCAAAATGAGGATTTATAATATTTTCTTCTTTAATATAATCCTTACCTAATGAAGATATTATTTTATCAATTGTTCCTTTAGGATCTTTATAATATTCTAATGCATAAATGTATACTAAACGCCATTTTAAATTATTTAATACATTATTCATTACATATAATCTATCTCTTAAAGATATATTTTCATCTTCTTGATAAGAATCAATTATTACACCTAAATTATAATTATTATTATCATCCTTAAAGGCAATATTAACTTTAAATTGTGAATCACCAACATTTAAATCTGTTTTATATCCTAAATTATCAAATTCCTTCTTTAATGATAATACGATATAATCTACATCTTTATTTAATAATGTCTTTTTATCATGACCATATTCAGCTAAATGAATGAATCTCTTTAATAATAATTTACCTTTATTATCAATAAATTCATCATTTTCAAAATCAGAAGACTTAATTGTTGATACAACAATCATCTTTTCTTTAGATCTTGATACCGCAACATTTAATCTTCTTTCTCCATTTTCTCTAATAATAGGTCCTAAGATTCTTGGTCTTCCATCATGATTCTTAGTAAAGCTTATGGAAAGGATAATAATATCTCTTTCATCACCTTGAACATTTTCAAGTGATTTAACGAAATATCCTTCTCCTTTCTTTTCCTTAACATTATCAAGCTTTTCCTTTAATGATTTATCATTAGATATAACTTCATCTAATTTATTTAATAAAGTTTCTTCTTCATTTACATTAAAGACAATAATACCTACAGATTTATCCATAGTTAAAGGATTATTATATATTTCTTTAAATGTATCAATAATCTTATCTAATTCTTCTTTAGATAATGAAGAATTCTTTTTCTTATCTTTAGCTTCTACATAATTAAATATAATATGCTTATTATTTTCTTCTGGTGAAGGGAATGTATATAAAGAATCATCATAAAAATGATTATTTGAAAAAGAAATTAATTCTTCATATTTAGATCTGTAATGATATTTTAATCTAATTCTTGGTAAAGAAATAGATATACATTCATCTAAGAATGATGGAGAATCCATCAATGAAACATCATCCGCTTCAACTGTAGTTTGGAAATACATTGAAGGAGGCATCTGCATAGGGTCACCTGATACAACTAAGCTATTACCTCTTGATATAGGGCCAATTGCTTCATATGTAGGTATTTGTGATGCTTCATCAAAGATTACAATATCAAATTTTTTCACATCCAATGGAAGGTATTGTGCTACCTGCATAGGGCTCATTAGGAAGCATGGGAAATAATTTAAAATAATATCATCATATTCTGATATAACATTTCTAATTGTAGTGCCTCTACCATTAGATAATACAAGCTTATTTAATTTACCTTTTTTAGATGCTTTATTATAATCTTGATAATTAATAAATGATTCAGATAATCTAGCTGATACTTCTTCAATAACTAAATTTTGATAATCATTTATTAATTTACGATATTTATTAACCTTTTCTTCAAATAAGATTGGACTAAATAAATTAATATCTTCATCCTTAAAATACATCTTTAATAAGCTATATGATAAAGATCTTAAGAAATATTTCTTTAAATCATGATAAGATATATTTTCCATTAATACCTCATCACATAGATTTTTAATACCTTCATCATATAAAGAATTTAATGAAATATTAATATTAGATATCATTACTAAATCATTAACATCTCTATTATTAACAGATTCAATTAACATATGATAAATATTATATGAATCTTCAACATTATTTAATGCATCAATATTAAATAAATATTTATTATTCATATTTATTTCACATGTTCTAAATTCATTAAATAATATTTTAGCTTTAGATATATTATTTTTAATTTCATCATTAATATTTTCTTTAAAATATTTAAATGATGTAATCACGTCACCTAAATTTGGTGTATCTAATTCATTTAATAATTCAATAAATTTATAACTATTATTATATTTTAAGATACATTCATTATAATAAGATCTATCATTATAAATCTTATTATCAATAAATGATGATATTAATTCATAATTATCATTTATTTTAATTAATAATTCTTGATAATCTTTAATATCTTTTAAATATGTTTTTAATTCTTTTTTATTAATTTTATAATTATTAATTACATATTTAGCTAATAATTTTTTATATTTCTTTTTAATTGAAATAGATTTAAAAAATGATTTATTATCAAGCTCTAAAATCATTTGATCAGTTATTTTATCTATTTTATTAATATCTAATTTATCTTGATATTTTTCATAAATATTCAATAAAGAATTTAAATCATTAAAAATAATTAAAATATTATCATTTTGATTATATTTAAATTCTTCAATCTTATTAAAGAAAATATCATTATCTTTTAAGAAATTAATAATATTAAATGTTGTCGATACATTTAGAGGATTCTTTTTATAATTTAATTCAACATTTTTTAAAATATCTTCATATAAATTATTAAAATTATCTAATTTATTTTTTAAATCATTAAATTCATTAACAATTTTATCTTTATCAAATAAATTTAAATTCTTTGCCCCAATAAGCTTTAAGACATTATCATCATAATTTTTTAATGATTTACATGCATAATTATATGTATCTATTAAAGATAAAATATGATTATATTTTTCTTCTTTTAATGATAATATGAATTCTTCAGATAAATCTTTTTTATCTCCTTCACCTAAAGATAAATATAATGTTAAAGAATCATATAAAGAAAATACATATTTTTTATCATGCATCTTATTAATGACATTAGATATATTATCTTTTTCAAAATCTAGATCTAAAATAGTTTTAGTATAATCCTTAGGATCTTTCATTTTACCTAATTCTAAGGATTCTCTTAATTTATTAAAGAAATTAGATTTATTTGAGCTTTCATCACTTCTTCTAGGATCAAAAAGTAAGGCAAATCTAGATAGACCAATTCTTTCTAATCTATCATATACAACATCAAGTGCGGCTTTCTTTTCTGCAACAAATAATACTGTCTTACCTTGGAAAAATGAATTAATAATAATATTTACAATAGTTTGACTTTTACCTGTACCTGGAGGACCATCAAGAATAAATGATTTGCCGTTTGCGGCAGATAATATAGCCTTTAATTGTGTTGAATCATAATATAGTGGAGATGCGAAATCATTATACGAAATATCATTTAATGGTTTATCTAAATCATCTTGAATTAATGAATGATTTTCTAAAATAGATGATACAATGACATTCTTTCTTAATTCTTCCTGTCTTTGTATCATATCGTTATACATAATGTAATGTGAAAACATTAAATTAGTGATAAATAAATAATTTTCATCTAATTTAACATTAATAAATGTTGATTTAAATGTTTTAACGATATCCAAATAATTATTTTTAGATAAATCAACTACATTATCAAAATATGATTTTTCTAATACATTACCTAAAGATTTATAATATTCATAAAATGTTTCATTAAATAATAAATCATCATAATCATATGAAGCTTTATAATGATTATTATTAGTTTTAGTTATCTTTATTGGTAATAATAAGAATGGAGATTTAATCTTACCATTCTTACCATCATATTCAAGTAAGCCTAGACCTAAATATAATGTAGGTGTACCCTTTTCATCTAATGATGATTGATTCTTTCTTATTATTCTTCTTAATGTATATTCTTCACCAACACCATATATACCATCCTGTAAGGAATATGTTGATGATAAAGATGATTGATCTTTTTCATCATATAATTTAAATAATTCCTTAAGGGATGCACTATCAAAGCCATTAGCTTTATTATACATATTAAAAATAATATCATTATTATCTTTTAAATAATCAAATATATGATTATTAGATAATAATTTAATCGTATTAGAAATATTTATTTTTAAATTAACTAAAGGATTTCCTTCATCTAAATCTAATAAACGTTTTTGCCAATATTTAAATCTATCATCCTCATCCTTCATTAAAGGAGGAATAATTTTAGTTGAAATGATAGATATATTATCATCTTCTTTTTCTTTTTCATTTACATAATTTAATTCTTTATTTACATAAGATGATATAACAGGCTTAAATATTGTTTTATGACAATATGAAATATCTACTGCGTTAATTTTGGAATGATAATTCTTTAAGAATTCTTGAGCTTGCTTCACCGCAGATGAAAAGCTAATTTTTTCAGGCGCACAAGTAGTTTCAATTAATAATATATTCATATTAGCTTCAGTAGAATTATTATAAATATATGATAAATTATTTTCTATTCCATTATTAAATGATAATTTTTCATCTAAAAATACACCCATGAAGGCATGATTATCAACTAAAAATAAAATAGTATTATATCCTATTTCAGATAAAGCTGAAATGAATAATAAAGATAAATCAAGACATGTACCTTTTTTATCATTTAATACTTCATCTGCAACTCTTAATCTTTGTGTAATAATTTCATCTTTATTATCTATTACACATAATCCACCATGAGGTGGCATTTGATATGTAATATTTTTATCTACGATAGTATCATAAATAGCTTTAATTTCATTTATTTCATCTTCATAAGAAGATAAATATGCTTTAAAGCTTATATTATTATTTTTTTCTTTCGCATCAAGTGTTAATTGCTTAACATTTGGTGATAAAGAAACAATATATTTAGCATATAATCTTGGTTCAAATATAATATTTAAGGAAGGAATTTCGATAGGTAAAATAGAAAAAGATATTTCTTCCTTAGTAATTAAATGATCATTTTCATATAATACTACACTAAGATTTGAAACATCTTCTTCAACTAAATTATTAAATATTGTTTTATCTACTACAAGAAGTGGAATTTTAATATCCACCTCTTGGTAGGAATCTACAAATTTTAGTGAAATATTATTCATTTTAAATGAATTATTAGAAAAATTAAATTTAAGATCTAAATCATGATATATCTTATTTTGATAATTTAATATTTTAATATTTTTTATAAACGAAAAAGGAGTTCTATCTAAATTATCACTTGATTTCATCAGCATATCAGTATGATATTCGACATAAGAAAATTTCTTTCCTACTTCTAAATAGATTTTTATATCTTCATCTTCTTTTTTAAAATTAGAATTTATTTTATTGTAAACTAAATCATTAAAATCCTTCATGATACTCCCTCATAATCATTTATAAATTCTTTTGCTTTTTCAGCAGGAATTGCATATGTGCAGACATATTTATTAATAGATTCATAAGATGCTGATGCGAAATTAATACCTACAAGCTTTAAATCTTTATCAACTAAGGCACCACCTGATGAGCCTGAATTAATATATGCAGAATGAACTATTACATTGAATGTAATATTTGATATTTCTGTTTCAGTTTCATTTGGGCTAAATTTTTGGCTCTTTTGATAATAACCAACCTGAATGACATTTCTTTGACCAAGGCATTCACCTATTGCACAAAGCATAGATGAGGTTTTAAGCTTAGCTTCACTAAATTCAAAGACACCAAGCTTTGCATCCTTTTCATATTTTGTACCACGTTCAAAGCTCATTATAGCTAAATCATAATTCTTATCGTTATATAATACTTCTGAACTAAATGAATTATTATATGCATCATAAATAGTATATTTAGCATTAGCAAATGTGATATAACCACCAGAATCTTTATTATATTGGATTTTTGATGTTACATGATTATTAGTTAATAAATAATATGTAGATCCTATATTTTTATAAATAACACCAGAGCCAATAGATGTAGCTGAAGGATTACCATTTAAATAATCAATATTTGTTCTATAAAATTTAGCTTCTACTCTTACAGTTTTTGTAACAGCATTAAGTTCTACATCATTTACAAAATCAATAATTTCTGTATTATCAGAATGATTAAAAATACTATCAGTATCTAAAAAACTATTACATGATGTAAGTATAAATAAAAATGGAATTATTAATAATAGATATATTAATTTTCTAAATTTCATAATATCACCTTATATTATCTAAATTTATTTTATTATCTTTAATCATAAAAATGATTCTTGCATCTAACATATCATTAAATAAAAATAATCTAATATCAAATCCAAGTATTCTAATAGATCTTTCTATTTTATATAAATCATTTTTTGATAGAGAGTTCTTTTTTATTTCATAATTATAAAAATTTAAAAGAAATCTTATAACCATGCATCTTTGTTTTTCATTAACATTTTTTGATAAAAGAAAATAAAATAATGATGCCACATTTCCATTATATTCTTTTTTAAATAGATTAGGTAAAAAATCTTCAAATATAAAAATTTTTAATAAAACAAGATTGCTTGACCATATTAAAAAAGACTTATTTTCTACATTATCAACAATTAATATTAATTTAGTATAATTATTAAATTTCTCACATCTTAAAAGATCAATATCCATTTTTTCTTTCCTCTTTAAAAATATCATAACACCCATTTTGACATTATTTATGACACTTAAAAATATTTTTAAAGCTATAGAAAAAATTTATAATTATCTTTTATATCTTTTTTTAAACATCTTCCAATTCATCCTTTCTAAGAATGAACAATTAGAATTAATATATTTTTCAATAAATTCAATATAACCTGAAATAAGCTTATCATCAGAAATATATTCTTCTAAATATGGAATAGTTTCTTTAATATAAGCTAATTTCTTTTTATTATTATTTAAAAATAAAACAAATGATTTAATATAAATATCATTTTTATTAGTTATAGCCATTAAAGAATATAAAAATATATTCTTAATATTTAATTTAGATATTAAATCATATAAATAATTAATTTCTAAAAAATTATTAAAATTATTCAATAAATAATGATATTTTAATATAAATGATTTATCGATAATATTTTCATCTAAATAAATATTAAATGAATTAAATAAATCATTAAAATAATATTTAAAAAATAATTTATTTTCTTCTTCATTTAATAATTTTAAGAAATTATTATTTAAAATATTATTATATATATCATTTCTTATTTTCTTATCATTAAGTGATAATTTAATTAATGAACCATTAAAATACATAATAATATTATTATTTCTTTCAATTTTATATTTAGATAATAAATTATCAATTAAATATATTTGATTATAATGTTTAGTATCTTCAAATATCTTTTCAGTATTAAATAAAGAATAATATAAAGCTTTAATACCATTTAAATTATCTTTAAATGTAACTGTATTATCTTTAAAATATTTATTATATATTTCAATTATTAATTCAGGATCATATTTATTTTCTTTTACAAATTCATTTATTCTTGTGACAAATATAAATGAATTTCTTTTAGTTAAATCTAAATAATAATTATCATATATTTCATCTAAATCAGATATAGTATTAATATTTTTATTAATTACTTCATATTCTTCTAATTTAATTAAAAATTCATTTAATAAATAATCATCCTTCATTGATGATATGATATCTTGATAAAAATCTTTTTCTTTTCTTTTTGAAAATTCTTCAAATATTAAATCTGATGAAATAATAGATTTAAAGCCATCATAAAATAATCTTGCGGCAGATAATGTTTGAATATTTTCTAATAAATGAAATGTAAAATTAATTGATAAATAATCAAAGAAATTATGATGATGATTTTTAATATTATTAATCATATTATAAAGTAAGATTTTAGATGCTTTAAAATCATATTTATTTATTTGATTTATTGTTAAATCTAAATAATTAATATTTCTTAATTCTATACATTTATTTAAAAATTTATCTAAATATTTATTTGGTACAAATGATTTATCATTAATTTTAATATCATCTAATATTAATTCTAATAATAAAAATGTATCTTTTAAATCATCATATAAATTATCAAAATTAATTAATGAATTATCTTCCATATAATGATATAAATCATTAAATTTAAAAGGTATATTATTCTTAATTATATTAATATAATCTATATAATCCTTAGAATCATTTTTAAATGATGGCATAAATGATATAAATTTATTAATAATATAATTTCTTGAATCTTCTTTATATTTATAAATATATTGATATATTTTTAATATTTCTCTTTCATTATTATCTTTATATTTATTAAATAAAACATTTGATATAGCTTTATTATCATATTTATTTCCAAGTACCTTTAAGGTAGAAATAATTACAGATATATCATTTATTTCATTTATTAATAATGATTTTAATTGATATACTCTTACTGCAAGATTAAGTGATAAATTCTTTTTCTCTTGAATATTTTTAATATCTTCTTTGAAATCCATAAATGATTTTAAAGAATTAGATAATAAATTAAATGCTTTAATTGTATAAATAGATAAATATGATTTTTCTTCATTATTAATTAA
>JAEEGL015718382.1_pt1 | contig 11319 bp, 15 predicted proteins | sample 9134231 | NCBI WGS metagenome assembly JAEEGL01 (sample SAMN16246548, study PRJNA631951) | gut metagenome | biome: gut microbiome; feature: rumen; material: fiber-attached | host: Bos | place: Iran: Karaj | collected 2018-10
CAGCGCATCGTTGCCGACGAAATTGCCGACGATCAGCGCGTCGGCCACGTTATAAAGCTGCTGAAAAAGATTGCCGATGAACACCGGCAGGGCAAAGCGGAGCATCTTGCCGCTTATGCTGCCGTCGGTCATCAAAAGCTGGGAGGAATGCAACAGAGCGTCACCTCGGTTGTGAGTGTTATAAGATACGGGACCTGCCCCCCCTTCAGAAGGGCACCGCCTGATAGTCCTTCAGCGCCGCGCGGCGCGGCTTCCAGTCGGGCATCACGCGTGCGAGTGCGGCGTAAAAGGCGGCGGAGTGGTCGGCGTGGAGAAAATGGGTCAGCTCATGGGCCACCACGTAATCCAGACTTTCGTCCGGCACGGCGGCGAGAAAGGCGTTGAAGGTCACGATCCGCCGGGAGGGACGGCAGTTGCCCCAGCAGGAGCGCATGACGCGCATGCGGATCTCGATCTCCTGCGGCACGCCCCAGGGGGCAAAGCAGGGCAGCAGACGCGCGCAGGATAAGCGGCAGAGCCGTTCGCTCTCGGCGCGATACCAGCCCTGCAGCACCCGGCGGGCCAGCGCTTCGTCGGCAGGCTCGCGCAGGCTGAGAAGCAGCGCGTCCTCCAGGACGCAGACCTCGTTTTTCGCGCCGCGGCTGAGCGCGAGCGGATAGCTCCTGCCGCGGTAGAAGAAGCGCTCGCCTTCGGCAAAGCGCACTACTCTCTTCGCCCCGGAGCGTTCGATGGCGTCGAGGATGAATTCCGCGCGGCTTTGCAGAAAGCTTTCAATGACGCCGACAGGGACCCAGCGGGAGGCGGAGACGTAGACCTCTCCTGCGCGGATGCGCAGGTTCAGGTTCTTCACGCCCTTGCGCTCCAGCGTGTAGGGGACGTCCCGGCCGTTCAGACGGACGCTGCGCTTCATGGAGCAGGGGAGCCCTCGGGCTCCTCGGATTCCGCCGGGGCGGCGGGCAGAGACTCCAGCAGCGCCTCCATGTCCGGCAGCTCAGTCTCGCCCAGGGCCTCCTGCAGCAAATAGGCCTCCAGTGCGTCCCGGTCCAGCGGAGAATAGGCGTTCAGATCCGCGCCGGGAGCGGCGTAGTACAGGCGGGTCTCGCCGTCGCTTGTGAGCACGGCCACGCCGTCGGCGACGGTGCCGGAAAAGCTGCCCAGCGTGCTGTGGAGCGTGAGCTGCCCGTCCCGGACCTCCCAGTCCAGCACACGGCCCTGCTCGGCGCCTATGGTCAGCGAGCCGCCGTTTTCCGCCAAAGTGAGTGTGGAGAAAAGCTCCATGGCGTCGGCCGCCACCAGCTGATCGGCGTAGCTGAGCGCAAAGAGCGTGTAGTCGCCGGTGATGATGAGCGCCTCCGACTCAGGCGTCTCCGGAACGGTCGGCGCGCCCTGGGCCGCGCCGCAGCCCGGCATCAGCAGCGCCAGCAGCAACGCCAACAACAGGCACAGAGCTTTTTTCACGCCGATCCCTCCTTGTTTTCATCCTGCATACAGTATAAGCTTTTTTCCGGCTCCTGTAAAGAAAAACGGACAGCGTGAAGCTGTCCGTTTTTGAAAGATATGCCGATGTCAGCCGAAGAGCCCTTTTTTCACATAGGGCTCGCTCTCGGCGGAGAGAACGCGATAGCCGGTCTTTTCGATCTCGGCGCGCAGAGCGTTCAGATCCGGCGCCTCTTCGGTCAGAAAGCTCGATTCCCCCTTGCGGTAGGAGGACGATAGCTTCTTCGTCCCGGCCACGGCTTTGCGGATGGCGTCGTTGACATGAGCCTCGCACATAGTGCAGGCCATGCCGTCGATTTTCAATACCGTTCTGATCATGGCTCAGACCAGAGCAGCGCCAAGCGCCTTGCAGGCTGAAAGCGCCTCGTCGTCCGGCGCGTCGTTGCAGATAACGCTCTCGGCGGCAAGCGTGATGCCCGCATCGGCACAATCCGCTTCCCAGGAGCGCATCCACTCGCCGTCGCCCCAGCCGTAGGAGCCGAACAGCGCGACCTTGCGATCCGCCAGAGAGGCCTTGAGAGACTGGTAAACGGGCTCAAATTCGCCGTCCTCCAGCGCCTCGCTGCCCATGGCGGGGCAGCCCAGGGCAAAGGCGTCATACTGCGCGGCCTGCGCAGGAGAAAAATCTGACACCGCGTAAAGCTGCGCCGAGGCGCCGGCGCCCTGCGCGCCCTTTGCGACTGCCTGGGCCATGGCCTCGGTGTTGCCGGTTCCGCTCCAGTAGATAACTGCGACTTTGTTCATGTTCTTAGTCCTTTCTTCATTTAAAATTTGCATTTAACTTGCCACTGCGAGCCGCTCCACGCCGAAGCCGGCGCGGAAAAACGCACAGTAGGAACGGGTACACTTTTTGTATTTTTCAAAAAGAGCTAGGGCTTTTTCCTCATCCCCATAGACCTTCCATTGCCCGCTGAGCTTGAAGTTGCGCGCCTTGTTGTCAATAAAGCCGCGCACATCGTCCGGAGGATAGCTGAGGAACAGTCCGATCTCATGGGGAAACTCGCAGCCCTCGTGCAGACGGCGGATCAGGCATTGCAGACAGCTGCCGCAGCAGCTGTCGCCGTAGCCGGCCTCGGCGAGGATCTCCCTGGCACAGCGGCAGCTGAGATCCCGTTCCAATGCCGCGGGCCGGTAGAGATACAAAAGCGCCCGCCGCTCACCGAAGCGCAGCGCGATCAGCCGAAGAGCCCGGGGACGAAAAAGCCGGTTGAGACGGGACAGTTCGCCCAGGAGCGCGTTTCGGGATTCATAGGGACAGGAGAAAAGACTGCCGGTTTTGAGCCCCGCAAGCGTAGGAGCGCAGCAGCTTACCAACAGTTCATCGATCATGGCGGGCTCCTTTCTCCGTGTGGTTAGAGATATCTAACTACACGGAGTGTAGCACCATTAATTCCCTTTGTCAAGATAGGAATTCAAAATACCGCTTGACAAATTCAATTAGATTGAGTACAATCTAATTGATCAAAATTTTATTCAGGAGGGTTCCCTATGTCTTTTTATGATTTCACCGTCAAGACCCGCACCGGCGAGGACTTCTCGCTGGAGAATTTCCGCGGCAAGGTCGTCCTGGTTGTCAACACCGCCACCGGCTGCGGCTTCACGCCCCAGTACAAGCCCCTGGAGGAGATGTACGAAAAGTACCATGAGCGTGGGCTCGAGATCCTGGATATCCCCTGCAACCAGTTCGCCGGCCAGACCCCCGGCACCGACGAGGAGATCCATGAGTTCTGCACGCTGCACTACAACACCCAGTTTGCGCAGATGAAAAAGTCCGACGTCAACGGCGAAAATGAGCTGCCGCTCTACACCTTCCTCAAGTCCCAGAAGGGCTTTGAGGGCTTCGGCAAAGGCCCCACCGCCCTGGCCATGAGCGCCATGCTCAAGAAGTTCGACAAGGACTACAAGAATAACCCCGCCATCAAGTGGAATTTCACCAAGTTCCTGGTGGACCGCGAGGGCAATGTGGTGGCCCGTTTTGAGCCCACCCACGACATGAAGAAGGTTGCTGAGGCCGTCGAGGCCCTGCTGTAAGGTAAGCAGAAAAACACAGAAAAAAGAAGGTTATCACACCATGTCCCAAGCTTATGAGGCACTGGAGCTGGATCGCCAGCTCTGCTTTCCGCTGTACGCGGCCTCCCGTGCCGTGATCCGGCTGTACCACCCGTATCTGAGCGCGCTGGATCTGACCTATACGCAGTATATCGCCATGATGGCCCTGTGGGAGAGCGCGCCGCTGAGCGTCAAAGCCCTGGGCGAGCGGCTGTATCTGGACTCCGGGACGCTGACGCCGCTGCTCAAGGCCATGGAAAAAAAGGGTCTGATCCGCCGCAGCCGCAGCGAGCAGGACGAGCGCAGTGTGCTCGTCTCGCTGACGGAGCAGGGGCTGGCCCTGCGGGTAAAGGCGCTGGCCGTGCCGGAGCAGGTGGGCGCGTGTATCCCCCTGCCGCCGGAGCGGGCCCGGGAGCTGTACGGGCTTCTGTACGAGCTGCTGGACGCGGTGGAGGAGTGAAGAATGGCGGAAAAGACTGTTTTGAAGGACCAGAGCGCGCGCAATGCCCTGATCGTGCGCACCAGCCTGGTGGGAGTGGGGGCCAACGTGCTGCTCGCGGCTATGAAGGCTGCGGTGGGTCTGCTGACCAACTCCATCGCCGTGGTGCTCGACGCGGTCAACAACCTCTCTGACGCGCTGTCGAGCATCATCACCATCGTGGGGGCCAGACTATCGGCCAAGAAACCGGACAGGAAGCACCCCCTGGGCTACGGAAGGATCGAGTATTTCAGCGCCATGATCGTGGCGGCGCTGGTGCTCTACGCCGGTCTGACGGCGCTGGTGGAGTCGGTCAAAAAGATCATCACCCCCGAAAAGGCGGAGTATACGCTGCTCTCGCTGCTGCTGATCGCCGCTGCCGTGGCGGCCAAGCTGGTGCTGGGCGCCTATGTGACGGCGCAGGGGAAAAAGGCCGATTCCGACGCCCTGGTGGCCTCGGGCTCAGACGCGCGCTTTGACGCGATCCTCTCCGGCTCCGTGCTGGCCTGCGCGATCCTGTACATGCTCACTGGCCTTTCACTGGAGGCCTATGTGGGCGTGGTGATCGCGGCCTTTATCATCAAGTCGGGCATCGAAATGCTCGGCGGCACGCTGGACGACCTGCTGGGCGCCCGCACCGACCCCGAGCTCAGCCGCCGGATCAAGTCGCTGATCTGCGAGGAAGAGGGCGTTCGCGGGGCCTATGACCTGTTTCTGAACAACTACGGCCCGGGACGCAACTATGCCACGGTTCACATCGAGGTGGCGGACACCACCACCGCCGCGGAGCTGGACCGCATGACCCGCAGCATGCAGGCGCGCGTGATGCGCGAGACCGGCATCGTGCTGGCGGGCGTGGGCGTGTACTCCCACAACACCACCGACGAGGAGGTCCGCGCGCTGCGCAGCCGCGTGACCAAGGCTGTCATGGCCCACGAGGGCACGCTGCAGGTGCACGGCTTCTATCTGGACAGCGAGGCGAAAGAACTGCGCTTTGACGTGGTGTTCAGCTTCGACGTGGACGCCAGAGCGCTGCTGGAGGAGATCCGGCAGGAGGTGCAGGAAATGGTCCCGGATTATACGGTGATCATCGCGCCGGACCTGGATCTGAGCGACTGAGCGATCAAACAGAAAAGAGACGTTGAAAACAAGGTTTTCAACGTCTCTTTTTTGTTGCTTGTTTTGTTATTCTGTCGGGATGCGCCGGACCAGGATGGCCGCCACCAGACCGATGCCGATGCCGGCCACGGTGCCGCTGAGGATCAGCACGGGCAGATAATACACCACGTTGTGTCCCATCAGCACCACGGCCATCAGAATCTGGCCCGCGTTGTGCAGCACGCCTCCCAGCACGCTGACGGCGACGCAGCTGAGCTTGTCGCTCTTCTTCAGCAGGATCATGCCCGCCAGACTCAGCACCGCGCCGGAGGCGCTGTACATCAGACTGGCCGCGTGGCCGAAGAGCAGCGAGACCAGAAATACGCGCAGCAGCGAAATGCCGACGGCCTCTTTCCAGCCCAGCTTGTAGAGGGCGAAGACCACCACGATGTTGGCAAGCCCCAGCTTGACGCCCGGGATGCCGGGGGAGGGGATCATGCTCTCCACATAGGACAGGATCATCGCCAGCGCCACGCACATGGCCATGATGGTGATTCGTCTGGTTTTCATCCGATGCCTCCGACGGTGAAGTCCACGCCGTTGCTCTCGCCGCCCTCGACAGTGACGGTCAGACGGTTGGGCAGACAGGTGATGACCTCGTGGGTGTAGCGAACAGGGGCGTGCTTGACGCAGATCTGATCGGGACAGTCGGCATAGCTGAGATAGGCGCGGCCATTCTCGATGACCAGCAGATTGGTGCCGCCGTTGAGTGAATAGCTCCCGTCGACGGACAGCGCGTGGCGCTCCACCTCGAGGCCGTCAATGCGCACCACGGCCCAGCCGCCCTCCTCGCGCCCCAGATGGAACGCGAGGTAGAGCACCAGGGACAGGAGCAGCAGCCCGCCGATCACAAGCAGGTCGGCGCGCAGATGCCCGGCAGCAGGCTTGCCTTTCATTGGAAGTTAAAGGCGGTCAGCGCGAGGGCCAGAATACCGGCGGCCAGGAACTGGATCGGCAGTCCGCGGAAGGCGCGGGGCAGATGCTCGCTCTCGATGCGCGTCTGGATGCCGTTCATCAGAAACAGCGCGAAGAGGAAGCCCACACCGGCGCCCAGAGCGCTGAGAATCACGGTCAGAAGGCCTTCGGCAGCGATCGTGTTGAGCGCAAGGCCCAGCACCACGCTGTTGAGGGCGATGACCGGGAAGTAAAGCCCCAGCTTTTTGCCCAGAGCCAGCTGCAGCAGCCACACCAGCACCAGGGTGATGGCAACGGCCGCGAGCAGCTGCAGCCAGGCGGGGATGAGAGAGCGCAGCAGCCACAGCAGCACGGACAGCAGCAGCGTGACGCCCGTGACGGACAGACCCAGCACCATGATCTTGTCGCGCTTCGCGGCAAAGCCGATCAGCGGCGTCAGACCCAGATAGGCCGTCAGCGCGTAGTTGTTCACAAGCACAAAGCCGAGAATCAGAAGGATCGTTTCTTTCATGCTTCCTCCTCCTCTTTCTCCTCACAGCCCACAGCCAGAGAGCTCAGCCTGTCCAGAGAGAGGGCGGCGGGGCACAGGGCGTTGACGACGGCGAGCAGGATCGCAAAGACGATCAGACCGCCGGAGGCCTGGGTGAGGACGTTGATGCGGATGTTCTTCAGAGCCTCCACGCTCTGCCCGGCGAAGCTGGCGCTGCCGAACAGCTCGCGGATGGCGGCGAGCAGGAGCACAAACACGGTGAAAATGAGACCGCTGAGAAGCGCGTTTACCAGCGCCTTGCCCAGACCCTGCTCTTCGGCGCACTCTGCGCCGGCGAACAGCAGCAGGTCAACGGCCAGGATGGCGGCGTAAAAGCCCAGCATTTCATACACCGAGGGGACAAAGGCCTGCAGCAGCAGCTGGGCGGCGGAGGCAAAGCCGGCCACCACCAGCATGGCCGCGGCGAGGAAGGCCTCGCGCGGGAGAAGCTTGCGGATGAGACCCAGCAGCAGCGACGAGCACAGCAGCACGCCCAGCACGGCCACGCTCATGGCCAGAGCCGCGCGCACGTCCGTGCTGGCTCCCAGGGCGGGAGCGGCGCCGAGAAACAACACCGCGGCGGGATTTCGGAAGAGAAGTTTATCGTTTTTCATGCGTTCACCTCATTTTCCGTCAGAAGAGCAAAGGCGGCAAACACGTCGGCGGTGGCGGTATCCACGGCGTCGGTGCTCATGGTGGCGCCGGTGATCAGCGCCTGCTCGCCGGTGTAGCTGTCAGCCGTCAGACCAAGGAAGCCTTCCTTGTAGGCGGGCTCGTCCAGCTGGTAGCTGCTGAAGTAATCCGAATGGAGGATCAGCTCGCTGGCGCGGAAGGAGACGATGGCGCCGGTCTCATCGAGCACGTAGAACAGCTGCATGACCTCGTTGGAGTAACCGTAGGGACGCGCGGCAAAGGCATAGAGCGTGCCCTCAGCGCCCTGCACGGTGTAGGCCGCGGTGACGCTGTTGGCAAGGCCGGGAATCGAAACCGGCGTCAGCTCGGCGCCCTCGTCGAGCATACGGCCGAAGTTCTTCTCGTAGGTCTTGGACAGATCCTCCGCGTTTTCGGCGCTCAGCGCGTCGATCTCCGCAAGCAGAGCGGCGTCCGCAGAAGCGGTCACGTCCTCGCCGGCGGTGTTGTAGAGCCTGGTGCCGCCCAGGACCGTCCACACGGCCAGCTCGTTGGCGCCGTTATCGGTGACGAACCAGACGAAGCCGCTGCCGTTGGCGGCCTTGAAGCCGGAGACCACATTGCCGCTGCCCGCAAGCTCCTCGCCCTGGACAACGCCGGGCTTGTTGACGATACCGGGGTAGACCAGCGGGATCAGCTCGTTGAGAAGCTGGGAATCGTCCTTCTCCGCCGCGGCGAAGAGGCCGTTTTCAATGAGAGCGTTGAAGCCGTCGTTGACGGCACCGCGGATCGCGCTGGACGAGAAGGTGACGCCCGCCACCAGATTCACGCCGGACAGCGTGGAGTCCTGGCCGGCAAAGCTGGCGGGGAAGTCCTCGCCCAGATCCTTGTCGTCCGGGTTCTCCTCGACCGTGAGATCAACGATCTTGCCCTCAAAGTCCACCGTCAGCGTCAGACGGATGGGCAGCTTGGAGTAGCCCTCGCTGGTTTCGAGACGGAGCAGATACTGGCCCTTGGTCTCGTCGCGATAGACGCTCTGCACGCTCTCGGCGCTCACCGCCAGGGTGGAGGCGTCCGGGTCGGCGCGGTCATAGAGCAGCACGCTGTCGCCCAGAAGAGCCTTTTCGGCCTCGGCGGCAGCCTCGGCCGCGCGGCGCTCGTTTTCCGCCACGATGGGGGCGGCCACGCCGTTGACGCCGTAGACCAGCGCGCCCATCAGACAGAAGAGCAGCACCAGGCACAGGGCGGAGCGAAGAAGCGAAGTATTCTTCATATCACACACCTCCCAGCGGCTTTCTGCGCGTCCACTTCTCCAGCCAGGGGGAGAGAATGTTCATGCACAGAATGGAATAGGAAACGCCCTCGGGGAAAGAGCAGAAGCGGCGGATCACAAAGGTCAGCAGTCCGCAGCCCAGCGCAAAGAGCCAGCGGCCCTCGGCGGTGTTGGGGGTGGTGGTGTAGTCGGTGGCCATGAACACGGCGCCCAGCACCAGACCGCCCGCCAGAATCTCGTAGAGGGCGACGGTGAAATCACCCGTGGCGACAAGATAGCAGACAAACACGGTGGCGATGAAGATCACCGGCGTCTGCCAGTGGATCACGCGGCGGATCAGCAGATAGGCAAAGCCGGCCAGCAGAGCCACGATGCAGCCCTCACCGATGGCGCCGCCCCGCAGACCCAGCAGCATCGCGCCCAGGCCGGGAAGCCCCTCGCCGCCCGCGGCGATCAGATCCAGCGGGGTGGCGGAGCTGACGGCGTCGACCAGGATGGGCTGGGCGCCGCCGGCCACGGTGGAGGTAAAGGCCATCAACAGGAACACACGCGCGGTGATGGCCGGGTTTGCAAAGTTATGTCCCATGCCGCCGAAGGCGCACTTGACCAGCACGATCGCGAAGATCGAGCCCAGCGCGCACTGCCAAAGCGGCACGTTGGTGGAGAGATTGAGCGCCAGCAGCAGGCCCGTCACAACGGCGCTGAGATCGCCCACGCTCTGCTCGCGGCGGGCGATCAGATTGAACAGGAATTCCGAGACCACCGCTGCGATCACGCAGACACAGATCATCGCCAGCGCCTTCATGCCGAAGAGCACGACGGCGGCGACAGAGGCGGGAAGCAGCGCGATGATCACGTCCAGCATGATCCGGCGCGAGCTGTCGGCACTGTGGATATGAGGCCCTGCGGCCATGATGGGTTTATTCTCCACGGCTTATTTCCCTCCTTCCTTCTTCGCGCTCTCCCAGGTGCGGATAAAGCGGCGGGCGGCGCTGTTGTTTTCGGCCAGGGGACGGTGGGCCGGGCAGACATAGCTGCAGCAGCCGCACTCCATGCACAGCGACACCTGCTCCTTCTGCAGCAGCGCGCCGCGCGCGTCCTCGTCCTCCAGCTCCATGGCGCGGGCAAAGGCCGTGGGGTTCAGCCCCAGGGGGCAGACCGCCACGCAGCGCCCGCAGTGGATGCAGGGCGAGGGCTTGGTCTTCTCGGCGTCCTTGCGGTTCATGATGACCACGGCGTTGGTGGCCTTGAGGATCGAGGCGTCCAGCGTATCCACGGTCTTGCCCATCATGGCGCCGCCGAAGAGGATCTTGCCGGGCTCTTCCTTCAGCCCGCCGCAGGCCTCCACCGCGTCGCGGATCGAGGTGCCGATGGGGACGATCAGGTTCCTGGGCTCCTTGACAGCGGAGCCCTCGATGGTGACGATGCGCTCCACCAGCGGCATGCCGGTGGTGAAGTATTCCGCCGTTTTGACCAGAGAGGTCACGTTGATGATGATGACGCCCAGACTTGCCAGACGCTGTCCCGGCCCCACCACCTTGCCGGTGGCGTTGTAGAGCAGCACCTGCTTGGCACCCTGGGGATAGACGCTCTCCAGTGGCAGGACCTTGACGGCGCTGTCGTTGGCAAAGCGCTCGGTCAGCTGCGCGATGGCGTCGGGCTTGTTCTTCTCGATGCCGATGATATACTCCTCAGAGCCGAGGAACTGCTTGAGAAGGGCGATGCCCTTTTCGATCAGATCGCCGTGCTCCAGCATCACGCGGTGATCGCTGGTGATGAAGGGCTCACACTCCGCGCCGTTGATGAGAACGGTCTGGATGTGGTTCTTCTGTGCCGCGGCCAGCTTTGCCCACACGGGGAAGGCCGCGCCGCCAAGACCCACCACGCCGCTGTCGCGCACGCGCTGCAGGAATTCGTCCAGATTCGTCGGCTGGGGCAGCTTCAGATCGGGGCACTTTTCCATCTTGCCGTCGCTTTCGATGCGGATGGCCGTGGTCTTGCGTCCGCCGGCGCTGTAGGGCTCAATGGCCTTGACGGTGCCGGAGACCGACGCGTGCACAGGAGCGCTGTTGCGCCCCTCCTCCCGGGCGATCAGCTGTCCGACGGTCACGTGATCGCCCACCTGGACGATCGGCTCGGCCGCCTGGCCGGAGTGCATGTTCATCGGCAGGACGACTTCCTTCGGAATCGCCATGCGCAAGGCCGCCATGCCGGCCGTGCCTTTGTAGTGGGGTAATTTCAGGGCAGAAATCTTTTTTCTGAGACTCAATATACCCGCCTCCTTTGAACTGGTTTATGCTTCATTTTCTGTCATTTGCCATACGCCGTCGGTACAGCGCTGCTCGCCGTCGGGGAAGATCCACAGCACCTCCACGCCCTCAAGACTGTCGGCCAGCGCGCGGCTGTCCTCATAGGGCATACAGAAAAGCGCCGTGGACAGCGCGTCCGCCAGTCCGCTGTCCCGGCAGAGCACGGTCAGCGAATCGTAGTATGCCGCGGGAAACAGCGTGTCCTTGTCAATGATGTGGTGATAGCGAACGCCGTTTACGGTGAAATAGCGCTCGTAGACCCCCGAGGTCACGCAGGAAATGTCCGCGATGCGAAGCCGCCGGGCAAAATCCTCGGCGGAGCGATCCGGATTGCGGACCGCCGTGACCCATCCGCTGCCGTCGGGCCGCGTGCCGATGCAGCGGATGTTGCCGCCGATGTTCAGCACATAGCCCTGTGCGCCGTCGCTCTCCAGCCATCTGGCCGCCATCTCGGTGGCGTAGCCCTGGCCCAGGGCCCCCA
>JAEEGL016531628.1_pt1 | contig 11319 bp, 7 predicted proteins | sample 9134231 | NCBI WGS metagenome assembly JAEEGL01 (sample SAMN16246548, study PRJNA631951) | gut metagenome | biome: gut microbiome; feature: rumen; material: fiber-attached | host: Bos | place: Iran: Karaj | collected 2018-10
GACTGGTATGTATTTAACGGTAATGAGGTTTATAATACAGACTCATGGGAGTTTGACGGAGTAAGATGAGTGCTTTATATACAATCTTAATTTATCCGCTTGAATTATTCTTCGAAGTGGTGTTCTCGATTGCGAACAGGATTGTCGGCAATCCTGGTTGGGCTATCATCATGTTAAGTCTTGCAGTTAACTTTCTGGTCCTTCCTCTTTATAAGCGTGCCGATGAGGTTCAAAGAGAAGAAAGAGATCTTGAAGCTTCACTCGCAGAAGGTATCGCTCACATAAAGAAGACATTTAAGGGCGACGAGCGAATGATGATGCTCCAGACCTATTACGATCAGAATAACTATTCACCGTTATTTGTTCTTAAAGGTTCGGTATCACTTCTTCTTCAGATCCCTTTCTTTATGGCGGCATACAGATTCCTGTCGAATCTCATGCTTTTGAAGGGAGTATCGTTCGGCCCGATACATGATCTCGGATCTCCGGACAGGATGTTCGTGATAGCAGGTATAGGTATTAATGTTCTTCCTATACTAATGACATTGATCAACTTTATCTCAGGATACATCTACACAAAGGACATGCCCTTAAAGAGCAAGGTTCAGCTTTACGGTATGGCTCTTTTGTTCCTGGTGCTTCTTTATAACTCACCGTCGGGACTGGCATTTTACTGGACACTTAATAATGTGTTCTCGATGCTTAAGAATGTCTTTATGAGGTTTAAGCGTCCGGGCTTTGTTTTGTCCTGCGTTTCCTGTGCAGCCGGCGTGTACATCATCCTGTTTGTAAATACGGTCTATGATACATATTTTGCAAGGCAGTTAAGACTTACGGTGGTGGGAGTTCTTCTCATCCTTCCTTTGGTCATAGCTCTTATAAAGCAAAAGATAACAAGAGAGAATCTTATCAGAGTCAAGACTCCGGAATACACAAGTTCCAACAGAAATATATTCCTGTTAAGCGGATTGTTCTTAACGGCCTTAACAGGTTTTCTGATTCCTTCATCAGTAATCAAGACTTCTCCTTCGGAGTTTATGAGTTTCCTCGATCTTAAGTCTCCTAACATCTATGTTATTCATGCGGGACTTATCGCCGCAGGATACTTCATCGTTTGGGGAAGTGTTTTCTTCTTCCTCGCAGGTAAGAAGGGCAGAGTTGTCATCAGCCTTTTATGGTGGGGTCTTTGTCCGGCAGCCATGATTACTTATCTGTTCTTTGGAACGAATCTCGGTACGATATCAATTAATTTTATCTATGATAAGCCTTTCACATATTCGCACACATTACAGCTTTTGAATCTCTTCCTTGTTTTATTCGGAGCGGCTGTTTTTATAGGTTTATTCAAGTTAAGCAAGAAGATATCAGAAGGAATCGCCGTTATCATCATAGCGGCTCTGGTTGTAATGACAGGAACGTACATGACTTCCATTCACCGCGAATATGAGGTCAATCTTGCCAAGTGGGTAAGTGACAATCCGAAGATACCCTTATCTTCGGATGGAAAGAATGTAATGGTGCTCATGATAGACAGGGCACCCGGATACCTGGTTCCTTATATCTTTGAAGAGATTCCGGAACTTCAGGATCAGTTTGACGGATTTACTTTCTACCCTAATACATTGTCATACGGAAATCACACGAAGTTTGGTGCTCCTGCATTGTTCGGCGGTTACGACTATACTCCGCAGGCTATCAATGAAGATCTTAGCAGGACTTTGGAACAGAAGCAGAACGAAGCATTATCCGTGATGCCTTTCCTTTTTCATGACGAGGGTTTTGAAGTATCGCTTATCAACCCTCCTTATGCGGGATATGCATCTCCTCCGGATATTTCTGTTTTCGCAGGGGAGGAGTACGACGGCATCAACGCATATATAACTGCAGGAAGCAGCCTGGAGAATTCTTTTAACTTCGATCAGATCCAGGAGAACCTGTGGCAGAGGAATTTCTTCTGCTATTCGATATTGAAGATAAGTCCTCTTGTAATTCAAAACACGGTCTACAACAGAGGTCAGTATAATCAGGCAGATATCGGATATGCCGATGAAGGCGCATTTACGATTCCCCAGATCGGTATTAATGTGTCAGAATCAACAGGCGTTAATGAGGAGTTTATGGGGGCATACTCAGTCCTTTCAAATCTTGATGCTATTACGGATATTGAAGCCGGTATTCCCGGTACATTCATGTATATAGATAATGAGACGCCTCACAGCACTATGCTTTTGCAGGAGCCTGAGTATGAGCCTTCGCAGATAGTTGATAATACGGAATATGACGCTGATCATGCGGACAGGTTCGATGAGTCTGTTAACGGATACTATCTTGATATGAGTTCCTATCAGACCATGCGACACTACCAGAGTAATGTCGCAGCCTATATCCAGCTCGGACAGTACTTCGACTACTTAAGAGAACAGGGTGTATGGGATAACACAAGGATAATTGTTGTTGCTGACCATGCTATCCTCCATCTTGATGCGGATATGTTTGCAAGTCAGATGCTGATAGGAAACGTAACGATTGAGGCCTACAATCCGGTTCTCATGGTTAAGGATTTTGATTCAACGGGCTTTACGGTCTGCAATGATCTCATGACCAATGCAGATGTCCCTTACATCGCCTTAAACGGTATCGTGAACGATCCGGTTAATCCGTTTACCGGGAATCCGATAAATATGAGCGGACACAACGGCCCTATCACTGTATATGACACTCCTGACTGGAATGTAACTGATACTGAGGCCGGCGCTGATGCGTTGAGATTCCTCCCCGGAGACTGGTACACATTTACAGGTGATAATATCTTCGACACAGACTCATGGGAGTATGAAGGAGTAAGATGAGTGCTTTATACACGGTCCTCATATATCCTCTCGAGCTGTTCTTCGAGATAGTTTTCACGATTGCAAACAGGATCGTAGGAAACCCGGGATGGGCTATTATTATCCTGAGCCTGGTTGTGAACTTTCTGGTACTTCCTCTTTATAACAGGGCAGATGAAGTTCAAAAACAGGAGAGGGAACTCGAACAGTCTTTGGAAGCCGGAATCGCCAGAGTAAAAAAGGCATTCAAAGGCGACGAGAGAATGATGATGCTTCAGGCTTACTACAGGGAGAATAACTATTCTCCCGTATTTATTCTGAGAAGCTCAGTATCTCTTCTTTTGCAGATTCCTTTCTTTATGGCGGCATATAATTTCCTCTCGCACCTTCTTTTGTTAAGAGGAGCTGCGTTCGGTCCGATTAATGATCTGGGATCTCCTGACTCGCTTATGCATTTGATGGGAGCAAACATCAATATCCTCCCAATAATAATGACGGTCATTAACATAGTATCCGGATATATCTATACGAGGGGAATGCCTCTTAAGAGTAAGATACAGCTGTACGGCATGGCGCTTTTGTTCCTGGTCCTTCTTTATAACTCGCCGTCGGGACTTGCTTTCTACTGGACCTTGAACAATGTATTCTCATTGGTAAAGAATGCCCTTTATAAACTTAAAAGGCCCGGATTTGTATTCTCTATAATCTGTGCGGTCACGGGAGTCTTTGCAGCTTTATATGTAAATACTCTCTATAAGACTCCTTACGGCTCAAGGAAGGTTCGCTTAACTGTCCTTGCTTTGGCGCTTATTATTCCTTTGATAATTCATTTTATTAAGCAAAAGAAGATCATTGCGGTTCCCGCATCCCTTCGGTTCCCGGAGTATTCGGGCACACACAGGAATATATTTCTTCTAAGCGGATTGTTTCTGACCGCTCTTACCGGTGCAATGATTCCCGCCTCAGTTGTTAAGGTGTCGCCTTCAGAGTTCATGGACATAATGAATCTTCGTTCCCCGAACTATTTCGTGGTTCACTCAGTACTTATAGCGGCGGGTTTCTTTGTCATATGGGGAGGGGTGTTCTATAGTCTTGCGGGTAAAAAAAGCAGGGTGATTATAAGTTACATCTGGTGTGCTTTGTGCCCGTCATTCCTGATTACTTACCTGTTCTTCGGCACTGATCTTGGAGAGATATCGGTTAACTTTGTTTATTACCAGCCTCTTTATTTCTCTATATCATCCAAGCTTATTAACCTTGTTGTTTTAACCGCTGTATTCATAGTGATGTTTTTAATATTCCGTAAGCTGCCTAAGATCACGGAAGGAATCTCCATCATCTTTGTAATCGTATCCTGTGTTATGAGCGGGTCTTACATGATGACTATAAACAAGTCATACCATGAGATGCTCTTAAAAAGGGACATTGAGATTCCGCAGATCCCCCTGTCATCTACAGGCAGGAATGTTATGGTGCTGATGCTCGACAGGGCACCGGGATTCATGGCTCCTATTATCTTTAATGAGATTCCGCAGCTTCAGGAGCAGTTCGATGGTTTTACGGTTTATCCCAACACACTGTCTTTCGGTAATCATACAAAGTTTGGAGCGCCCGCTTTGTTCGGAGGCTATGACTATACTTCACGCGCGATCTGCGAAGACGATACAAGGACATTAAGGCAGAAGCACGATGAGGCGCTTGCAGTAATGCCTGCTATCTTCAGCGAGGAAGGATTCGAGGTAACCGTTCTTGATCCTCCTTATGCGGGGTATCTTGATGATCCGGATCTTGATATTTTCGAGCAGCTCGGCCTTAGCGGTATTCATGCTTACCATGCCCAGGGTGTGGTGGCGCAGGATTTCTTTAACTTTAATATGATCCAGGAAAAGCTTTGGGAGAGAAACTATTTTTGTTACTCACTGTTTAAGGTAAGCCCGCTTTTGATTCAGGAATCGGTTTACAACAACGGTCTTTATAACGAGGCTGATGTGGGAATGAGTTACGAATGGGAGTTAACTATCCCGCAGGTGTCATTCGGACCGTCTTCGTCATGGGGCGTTATCGGAGAATTCATGCAGTCTTACGATGTCTTAACGCAGCTTTCAGATATAACGGTGATCGAAGATGATGTTCCGGGCACATTCATGTATCTTGATAACGATGCCACACACTTTGTCATGCTCCTGCAGGCTCCCGACTATGTTCCCGCGCAGTCTGTTGACAACACCGAGTATGATGCGGCACATGCTGACAGATTCAGCGAAGGCGTTAACGGATATGCTCTTAACATGGATCAGTATTCCGCCATGGAGCACTATACAAGCAATGCGGGCGCATACTTGCAGCTTGGCCGCTATTTTGATTACTTAAGGCAGCAGGGTGTTTGGGATAACACAAGGATAATAATAGTTGCGGATCACGGCATCATGTACCGCGATTGTGACATGTTTTACGGACAGCTCAGGATGGGCATGATGGGAATCGATGCATACAATCCCGTTCTCATGGTTAAGGATTTTGGGGCGACAGGTTTTGAGATAAGCGACGAGTTCATGACGAATGCGGATGTTCCTTATCTTGCCGCTAACGGCATTATCGAGAATCCCGTAAATCCGTTTACGGGTAACCCCATTACGATGGAGGGGATGCATAATATGCCGATGTATGTTATAAATTCTGAGGATTGGAATGTAAATTCTTCTGATACTTTGGCAGGGGCTGATGCACTTCGTTTCTGCGAGAGTGAGTGGTACCGCTTTGACGGGACACAAGTAATAGATACTGAAGCATGGGAGTTTGACGGAATAAGGTAATGAGATTATCGGTTATCGTACCCGCATATAACGAAGGTGACAGAATCAGGGAGAACCTTCTTGAGATAAGTCAGACCTTGAAAGGAAATACCGGTGACTTCGAGATACTTGCCGTCAACGACGGAAGCTCGGATAACACCAAGGAACAGATACTTAAAGCCTGCGAAGAAGATCCTGATATCAAGTATGCAGGCTACGATAAGAACCGCGGCAAAGGCAGCGCGATCAAGCATGGCGTTGAGGTTGCTTCAGGAGAACTTATCGGATTTATAGATGCCGACCTTGATATAGCCCCGCACCACCTGGTGACTTACTTAAAGCATATGGATGAGTCAGGCTGTGATATAGTTATCGGCTCCAAGATGCATAAGGAATCCAAGCTTGATTATCCCCCCTTAAGAAGATTCGTCTCGTGGGGTTACTTCGTAATTCTTAAGATCCTGTTCGGTATGAACCTTAAAGACACACAAACAGGAATAAAGATCTATAAAGCGGGATTCATAAAGAAAGCGGCTCCGGTGCTCCGTGTGAAGGGGTATGCTTTTGATATTGAACTTCTCGCTCTTTGTGCCCGTGACGGCGCGAAGATAGAGGAGCTTCCTGTCGAGATCATATACAGAAGGGACAAGTCTTTTGGTAGAATAAGGATATCCGACATCTTCAGGATGTTCTTTGATACCATCGGCATCTGGTGGAACTTAAGGGTACGAAGGAGCTATTTTAAGTGAAGTGTTTGATTCTTGCGGGAGGACGTGGTGAGAGGCTCTGGCCCTTATCGAGAAGAAGTTATCCTAAGCAGTTTATCGAGCTCACACAGTACCATTCTGTCTTTCAGGATACGATAGCACGTAATATGCCCTACTGCGATGAATTTCTTATCGCGGCAGGAAGCGAGCACAGGCATGTTATCGAGGATCAGTTAAGAGCTTTCCAGGGCTTGTCATACAGGTCCTTCTATGAGGATGTCCCGAGAAGAACGACAGCTTCGGTTACCATGGCTATGATGTCACTTGAGCCTTCAGAATTTGTTCTCGTGGTTTCATCCGACATTATGATAGACGATACCAAGGGATATGCCGAAGCTATCGTTGAAGCAAAATCGGTTGCCGCCGATCAGAAGATAGTCGTGTTCGGCAAGGAAGAAACCGATATTAATCCCCGTTACGGCTACATCTACGGAGATCCTGTTGTATTCAGGGAAAAGCCGGAGGATCCGTCCGTGATCCCCACGCCCAGGTACAGGAATCTTGGCATGATACTTGTAAGGGCCGGTATCTTCCTTAACGAGCTTAAGAGGGTTTCTCCCGATGTTTATGATTCATGCAAAAAAGCTTATGCCTTAAGGCAGGAGAAAGACGGAGATCTTGTCTTTGGCAAGGATGCGTTAGATCTTATCGAGCGCATCTCGGTCGAAAGGCTTGTGCTCCAGAACACAGATAAGCTTTCTTTGGTCAAGTCCGAATTTGACTGGAAAGACTTAACATCACTCGAGGACCTTGAGCAGTTCTCCTATAAGAATTCCGGCCCGTCAGCGGCAGTCAATTCAGAGGGAACACTCATCATCAATAAATCCTCTCGAAAAGCAGTCGTAGTCAGCGGCATTAAGGATGCTGTCGTTGTCAACACGGATGATGCCGTCTTCGTAGGCAGCCGCGGACAAAGCAGTGCCAACGACCTTAAGGAGCTTCTAAATTCCGGTGAGAACGGTACGGATAAGATCGGCAAGTATATTGATTCAAGTGACATCCACTTCAGACAGTGGGGATACTATAAGGAACTTGAGCAGACCCCCGGTCACTATGTAAGACATAATTATGTGCGTCCCGGAAGAACTATATATGAGCATTCCCATGAGACGAGAACCGAGAACTGGATTATCCTGTCGGGCAAGGCTCTGGTGGCTCTCGACGGAGTTACCACCGAATATGAGAACAATGGTGTTATAGAAGTTAAACCGGGAGTTAAGCACCAGCTTTCAAATCCCGGTGATACCGTGCTTGAGTTTATTGCAACTGCAAATGGCGATGAGATACTGTCTGACGACAGACAGGAGCGCACTGCAACTAATGTCGGCGAGATCGAACTCGGCGTTAAGGTGGATCCGATACTTAAACTGCGCCCTGCCTATAAGGAATATATCTGGGGCGGATCGCGCCTTAAGACTGACTTTGGCATGGTAAGTGATATGGACAAGATAGCTGAGGCATGGGTGCTCTCGGCACATCCCGACGGTCAGACACGTGTTATCAACGGAAGGCACCGCGGAATGTATCTTGGCAAATACATCGAGACGGTCGGAAAGGCGACTCTCGGATGGAAGTGTTCTTCGTTAAGGGCTTTCCCTCTGTTGGTAAAGCTCATAGATGCTTCCTCGGATCTGTCGGTACAGGTTCATCCTGATGATGACTACGCTCTGGAAAACGAGTCATCATACGGCAAGAACGAGATGTGGTATGTCATTGATTCTCTTCCAGGTTCCGGTCTTTATGCGGGATTTAAAAGAGATGTAACCCGCGATGAAGTGGAGGCTGCTGTCAAAGACGGCACCATTACAGAACTTCTTAACTTCGTTCCGACAAAGAAGGGCGATGTGTTCTTTATCCCCGCGGGTACCGTGCATGCGATCGGTGCCGGCAATCTTATATGTGAGGTTCAGCAGTCAAGCAACTGTACATACAGGCTCTACGACTACGGACGTGTGGACAGATACGGTAATTCGCGTGAGCTTCATCTTGATAAGGCACTCGATGTAATGGACTACAGCAAGTATGAGCCTCAGCGTATTGAAGAGGAAGGAAATGTCATTTGCAGATGCAAATACTTTGAGGCTTTGGTCTATGATGTCGACGGACAGATTACGGTGCCGGCCGACGACAGCAAGTTTGATGCCGCAGTTTGTATCGAAGGAAGCGGCAAGATTACTTGTGCCGATTCAGAAGTGTCTTTATCAAAGGGAGATTCCGTATTCCTTCCTGCATCGAAGGATCCGATCGTGCTTTCAGGTTCTATGCAGGTCCTGATGTGTCACGTCTGATTTTTGATCTCTATTCTTTTTACCCTGTACAGGAAAACGATAATAATGTAGATGGCGCAAACGACCCATATTATGGGTTCGCAGATTGCTATGCCCAGATATCCTAACCTGACGGCAAGACGTTTTGCCGTAAATATCTTCAGCACCAATTCCATAATGCTTGCAACTATCGGAACAAACTTGGCCCCCATACCTTGAAGTGTGGTTCTGGTGATAAGAAGGATTGCAAGAACAAAGTAGAACGGCAGATCAATGCGCAGATAGAAGTTCGCGGTATTGATAAGCTCGGGTGTTTCAGATCCGGAGATAGCTTTTACAAGAACACTTCCGAATGTGTATATGATAAAGATGAGAACCGTTGCTATTCCGAACGAGCACAGAATTACACTTCTAAGTCCCGACTTGATCCTGTCGTACCTTCCGGCACCGTGATTCTGTCCTGCGAATGTTGCCATCGCATTTGCAAGCGTGGATAAAGTCATCATGCAAACTTCCGATATCTTTCTTGCCGTCGTATGCGCCGCGATAGTAACCTTGCCGAACGAGTTGATGGCACCCTGCAATATCATGGAACCCAGATTAACAACAGTGAACATGAGTGCGAAGGATATACCTGAAGTAAAGATATCAAGGATCATGCTTACTTGGATAACAAAGTCCTGGCGCGTGACGCGAAGCTCGGGCACCTTAACCGCAATATAAATTAAGGTCAGAAGGGAGGATAGTGCCTGCGATATTACCGTGGCATAAGCTGCTCCGGGAAGTCCCCATCCCAGACGCCTTACGAAAAGAAGGTCGAGCACGATGTTGACTGTAACGGATATCATCAGGAAGAAAAGCGGTGCCTTCGAGTTGCCGATCGCCTGAAGCATTCCTCTTAAGACATTGTATAAAAACATGAAAGAGGACAACGCAATGACGATTGATCCGTAACTGTAAGCTGTCTCGAAGATCTCCTCCGGCGTGTTAAGCATCATCATAAGCTTTCTTAAAGACAGTACTCCCGTAACCGGAACCACGATACCCCATACGGCAGCTATGACGATTGTGTTGGCAACAGCTCTTCTAAGAAGCTTTTCATCTTTAGCTCCGAAGAATCTCGATATGACTACGGCAAATCCGCTTGCCATGCCGAACATTAAAGAATTGAAGAACATATATATGGTGGATACCGAACCGATTGCTGAAAGTGCATCATCTCCTAGGGAGTGACCGATAATGGAGATGTCCGCAAGGTTATATAACTGCTGCAAAATATTGCTCAGAAAAATAGGGATGGCGAACATAATCGTCATCTTAAGAGGATTTCCGTGTGTCAGATCGGTTGTTCCAGAACTCTTTGCCATACGCTAATGTATTTTATTTGAAAGTAATGTCTTTTATATCACATTTCGTTGTAATTTATCAGATTCGTAATAAAATAAGCCTATGGGGAAGGCAGTAACAGAATATAAGGTTGCCAAGGAGATATTTTCTTTGGGCCGCGACATAATCCTTACAGATGAAGCACAGCAGATGAAGCAGTTCACTCAACACGGAACCACATCTGTCTTTGAGCATGTTATTGCCGTTGCCAAGTTCAGTTTATTGTTTGCCATAAACCTCGAGAGCTTATTCGGCATAAAGGTCGATCACAAGTCACTTGTAAGAGGTGCTCTTCTTCACGACTACTTTCTGTACGACTGGCACAAGCCAAGTGAGAAAAGAAGAGGGCTTCACGGATTTACCCATCCGTCCATCGCCTGTGAGAATGCGGTGCGTGACTTTGATATCTCCCCCATCGAACAGGATATTATCAAGCATCACATGTTCCCTCTTACTGCAATATGGCCGCAGTCCATCGAGGGCTGGCTAGTCTGTTTTGCGGACAAGTGGTGTGCGATATGCGAGACATTCAAGATAGATGTTTCTTCTTATATTATCTATAGAGTCAATTTCCACTATGAACTCGTAAAGGGCGGCATCACCTTTAAGAAACCCTGGTCGCGCAATGAGTGAGTATAAGCAGACAACTCTTTGCTATCTGACAAGAGGCGAAGATATATTATTCATCATAAAAGGCAACACCGGTAAGAACCTTCAGAACATGAATGCCGGTAAGTACTTAGGCGTCGGTGGACACATGGAAGACGGTGAGGCTCCGTATGAGTGTGCATTCCGTGAGATCTTTGAGGAGACCGGGATCGAAAAGCACGATATCAAAGACATGAAACTTAAAGGTGTCGCGACATTCATTAACGACATGTGCGATGACGAGATGATGTATATATACAAAGGTGAGTATATATCTGATAAAGATCCCTGCCCCGGAAACTGTGATGAGGGTGTGCTTACATGGGTAAATAAAAAGCACCTTAACACCATTCCTGTATGGGAAGGTGACCGTGAGATATTCAGGCTTCTTTTTGCAGAAGAAACTGACAGGATATTCGAGATAAAACTTATATATCACGGCAACGATCTGGTCCGTGTGGAAACCTGCTGAAACACTTCTCGAAAACTTTTTTCAAAATTCGAAAAAAAGCGCTTGACTTTATAGACCTTGCGTTGTATTCTTACTAAGCACTTCGCGAGAAGGACGCTTACAAAAGCACTTCAAACGAGGGCGCGGATCTTGAAAATTGAATAGAATGCAGAACTTAAA
>JAEEGL017000625.1_pt1 | contig 11319 bp, 10 predicted proteins | sample 9134231 | NCBI WGS metagenome assembly JAEEGL01 (sample SAMN16246548, study PRJNA631951) | gut metagenome | biome: gut microbiome; feature: rumen; material: fiber-attached | host: Bos | place: Iran: Karaj | collected 2018-10
AACGTGGATGTCTTCTCCATCACAAGCGATGACAAGAACGCTTACATCAATTATATTCATGTGGAGAATGGGCAGATCAACCAAAGTTTTACGTTTGAATATAAAAAGAAACTGAACGAAACGGATGAAGAGCTGTTGCAGCTAGGTATCATTGAAATGAGGGAGCGTTTTCAGAGTGAAGCCAAGGAAATAATCCTGCCAGATGGAATTGATATAGAATTAAAAGACGTCGTGATTACACATCCTGTCAGAGGTGACAAGAACCATTTGTTGGAGCTTTCTGAAATGAATGGCAAACAGTACAAATTTGACCGTCTGAAACAAGCAGAGAAACTGAATCCCGAACAGAAGCAGACCCGATTGATGAAGGAACTTCAAGATGCGCTAAAACTTCCTAAACTCCCTTATCAAATAGAGTGTTTCGACAACTCTAACATCTCAGGTACAGATGCGGTTGCGGGTTGCGTTGTTTTCAAGGCCATGAAGCCCTCTAAAAAGGATTATCGGAAATACAATATCAAGACTGTGGTTGGTCCTGATGACTATGCTTCCATGCAGGAGGTTGTGCGACGCAGATACACACGTATGATAGAAGAAGGCACGCCCTTACCCGATCTTATTATAACAGATGGTGGCGTAGGACAAATGCATGTAGTCAGGGAAGTAGTCGTCGATGAACTCGGACTGCATATTCCTATCGCAGGATTAGCCAAGGACGACCGGCATCGCACGAATGAGTTGCTGTATGGTTGGCCTGCTCAGACAATCGGCATCGATGTGAAAAGCGAACTGTTTAAGGTGCTCACGCAAATTCAAGATGAAGTGCACCGCTATGCTATTTCCTTCCACCGCGACAAGCGATCCAAACATGCCTTACATTCCGAACTTGATGACATTCGTGGTATTGGGCACAAAACCAAGGAGCTTCTTATCAAGAAACTAAAGACTGTAAAACAAATAAAACAAGCTGATTTACAAACACTTACATCAATTTTGGGGGAGAGTAAAGGGACAATTACGTATCAACATTTCCACCCTGATAAAGCAGAAAAAAGTGAATAAATCTTAGCTTCATTTGCATTTGTCATTTCTTTTACTTAATTTTGTGGCATGAGAGCAGTCATTCAGCGCGTAGAACATGCCAGCGTCACCATTGACGGTCAGGTAAAATCGGCCATTAATCGAGGTTTTCTTATCCTGCTAGGTATCTGTGAGGAAGACACAGAAGAGGATGTAGAATGGTTGGTAAAGAAAATTTCCATGCTTCGCGTGTTCGATGACGAAAATGGCGTTATGAACTGCGACATTCACTCAATAGACGGAGAAATTCTGGTGATTTCGCAATTCACGCTATTTGCAAGCTATAAGAAAGGCAATCGACCCTCCTGGTTCAGGGCAGCCCGCCATGAGATTTCCGTGCCGTTATACGAAAAATTTTGTATTAAACTCAGTGACGCATTAGGCAAACCTGTCGGTACAGGAGTTTTTGGTGCCGAAATGAAAGTGGAATTGCTTAACGACGGACCAGTTACAATTTGTATGGACACTAAAAATAAAGAGTAAAATGGAACAGAAAAAATTAACTAACCTAACCCTTACAGCCGCCATCATAGCGGTTCTCGGTGTTTTTCTTGGCAGTTACATTTGGGTGCCTTATCTCCGGATCATCTGTTGTGCTATTGTAGCTATTATCACCATCATCAATCTGACACAATGGAAAAACCTAAGAAAAATAGATCTTGTGTTGAACATTGTGTGGCTATTGTGGGCTGGATGGAGCATTTTCTATCTAGTAAGTAACAGATTATGACATTACAAAAAGCACAGGATGCCGTAGATGCCTGGATTAAGGAATATGGCGTTCGCTATTTTTCGGAACTGACAAATATGGCCGTACTCACCGAAGAAGTCGGTGAATTAGCACGTATAATCAGCCGCCGGTATGGTGACCAGTCATGGAAATCAACGGATCCACGAGCCAAGGACAATGGGCAGGAAGCATTAGGGGAAGAAATGGCCGATGTGCTTTGGGTGTTGATTTGTTTGGCCAATCAGACGGGGGTTAACCTTACGAAAGAGCTCCAAAAGAGTATCGAAAAGAAGACTTTCCGTGACCGCACCCGCCACTTAGACAATCCCAAACTAAAGACTTAAGAATCCTTCTTCCGGGACTCTTGACGAAACAACTATAAACTATAAACTTTAAACTATTAAACAATAAACAATATGGCAGAATTAAGTAAATACGAACAAGCCCTCGCCAAATATAACTGCGAGTTGGATGATGCCCAAGTGGCAGAGGTTGTGAAGAAAATCATAGCTGAAAAAGTTCCCGAAAATGATACGCTCGAAGTGAAAAAATTCCTCTTTGGCAGTATCGAGTTGACGACCCTGAAGACCACAGATTCTGACGAAAGCGTCATGGCCTTTACAGAAAAAGTAAATCAATTTGACGAACAATATGGTGACCTTCCCCATGTCGCAACCATATGTGTTTATCCATGTTTCGCCAAAACCGTTCATGACACACTTGAAGTGGAGGGCGTGGAAATCGCCTGCGTTTCAGGTTCTTTCCCTTCGTCACAAGCGCTTATTGAAGTAAAGGTAGCCGAAACGGCACTGGCCGTGAAAGACGGTGCTACAGAGATTGATATCGTGATGCCCGTGGGTAAGTTTCTCTCGGGTGACTATGAGACGATGTGTGAGGACATCCGTGAACTGAAGGAAACCTGCGGTCAGAACGTTGCTATGAAAGTTATCCTGGAAACAGGTTGTCTAAAGACTGCCTCAAACATCAAAAAGGCCTCTATTCTGTCGATGTATTCTGGTGCAGACTATATTAAGACTTCTACGGGTAAAGAAAAGATTTCCGCCACACCAGAAGCAGCTTACGTGATGTGCCAAGCCATTAAGGAATACTATGATGAGACAGGCATTCAGATTGGTTTCAAGCCTGCCGGTGGCATCAATTCTGTGATGGATGCAATGATTTACTACACCATCGTAAAAGAAGTGTTGGGTGAAAAATGGCTCACCAACAAGTGGTTCCGCTTAGGCACATCAAGACTTGCCAATCTGTTATTAAGCGAGATTGAGGGAAAAGAGACAAAATTCTTCTAAGTTGTCCCCTATCCTCTTCCTAAAGGGTGAGGAATAAATAATAAGGCAGAGAATCAAAAGATTACTCTGCCTTTTATGATAGTCCATAAAGATATGAATCCCTTAAGGGTCGGAGCATTTTTAGTTGTTCCTTTGAATAACAAAATCAAGATAAGCCTGAAGTGCCTTTGCAATCTCTGGACTTTTTACATCCTGTTTAATGAATGTCTCAGCAGCTTTATGGAAATCCATCATCCGCCGTTCGGCATATTCAATACCACCATTTTGTTTCGTAAATTCTACCAAACGGGCGATTTCATCGGTGGTTATCGTACGTGACTTAACTTTACGTGCAAGTGAAATCATCAACTTATCTTGTGTGGTATTAATTGCATAGATTGCTGGCAAAGTCAACTTGCCTTCTGCCATATCGTTACCAGTAGGCTTGCCGATCTCCTTCGAATTATAATAGTCGAAGATATCATCCCGGATTTGGAAGATAAGACCTATATTTTGTCCGAATTTTACAGCAGCATCTAAGTCTGACGAATCATGTCCTGCTGAAATAGCCCCAATAGCAGCACATGCCTCAAAGAGGGCTGCTGTTTTTCTTTCAATTACTTGATAATAAATATCTTCCGAAAGACCATCATTTGAGGTGTTTGTCAATTGAAGAATCTCTCCATTAGAAAGTGTTTGTCCGAGACGAGCCAAACGCTGTACGATATTTTCATTATGAGTCAGACTAACATATAATAAAGAGGTTGAAAGGATATAATCACCTACTAATACAGCAACCTTATTATCGTATGAGGCATTCACCGACTGCTGCCCGCGGCGCTCCTCACTCTCATCCACCACGTCATCATGAACCAATGATGCCGTATGCAACAGTTCAAGTCCTACAGCCGCATGCTGGGTAGCCTCCGTAATACCACCATAATTTTTGGCAATGAGCAACATCAAGATAGGACGCATCCTTTTCCCACCACGATTACGGATGTGCGACAAGGCTGTTTCCAACAGCCCGTCAGAATGAGAAAGACTCTGATTGAAGAGTTCGATGAAATCGTTCAATTCAGCTACTATCGGTTGTTTGATCAACGAGAGGTAATCCATCAATTCTTGAAATTTGTTACAAAATTAATGTTTTTCTCTGATTAATGAAAAAAATTCCGTAACTTTGAGCGGAAAAATTAAAAATAAATGGATAAACTGTTTCTTTTGGACGCATATGCGCTGATTTACCGTTCATATTATGCCTTTATCAAGAACCCACGAATTAACTCGAAAGGTCTTAATACCTCTGCCATTATGGGATTCTGCAATACGCTAAACGAAGTGTTGGAAAAGGAAAAACCGACACATATCGGCGTGGCTTTCGACCCCCATGGTCCTACGTTCCGAAATGAGGCTTACCCCGCCTATAAAGCCCAACGTGAGGAAACTCCCGAAGACATCCGCGCCAGTGTACCTATTATTAAGGATATCCTGCGTGCCTACCGCATCCCTATCCTGCAAGTAGATGGCTATGAGGCAGATGATGTAATAGGGACATTGGCACTAAAACTTTCTGGTAACTCCGAGAGTTCTAAGAAGTCTGACATATCCGTTTATATGCTCACCCCCGATAAAGACTACGGTCAGTTGGTTCGTGATAACGTTTTCATCTTCCGTCCTCGTCATGGTGGCGGCTATGAAACAATGTCACCCGAAACTGTTTGTGAAAAATACGCCATTTCATCGACCGATCAGGTTATAGACCTTCTAGCTTTAATGGGTGATTCGGCAGATAATTTCCCCGGATGTCCTGGAGTGGGTGAAAAGACTGCCGCCAAACTTATCGAACAGTTTGGAACAATAGAGAACATGCTCGCCCATACGGATGAGATCAAAGGTAAACTTCGTGAAAAAGTAGAGGCTGCTGTCGAAGATATCAAAATGTCGAAGTTCTTGGCAACCATCAAGACGGATGTCCCCATTGAAACCAATCTCGATGAATTGAAAATTGTGGAACCCGACGAGGAAGAGTTACGCAAACTTTTCACGGAATTGGAGTTTAAGAGCTTTGCCGATCGAGTTCTTAATAAAGTTAAACAACCGCAAAAAAAGGTTGAATCTCAGCCTGATTTATTTGGATTTTTCACGCCCGAAGGGTCAGATGAGCCAAAATTCTCGAATTTTGAGACTTTAAAAACAACTCCTCATGATTACAAACTTATTGAAAACAAAGAAGATGCGCAAAATCTTTGTGACTTTCTTTTGACAAATGATTTTTTAAGTTTAGATACGGAAACCACTTCGACCAATGCTATTGATGCAGAATTAGTCGGATTGAGCTTTGCTGTGAAAGAAAAAGAGGCGTGGTATGTTGCGATTCCTGCCAAACGTGAAGAAGCGTTGCAAATCGTTAACATCTTTAAACCGCTTTATGAAAATCCCCAAATCTTGAAAATCGGACAGAATATTAAATACGACTTGGAGGTTTTGGCGAATTATGGTATTGAACTGAAAGGTGAACTATGGGACACCATGATTGCTCACTATCTCATCCAACCGGAACTCCATCATAATATGGATTATATGGCCGAGGTATACCTCAACTACCAGACAATCCATATTGATGAACTCATTGGCCCGAGAGGCAAGAACCAGAAATCCATGCGTGACCTCTCCCCTACTCAGGTTTATGAATATGCAGCCGAAGATGCCGATATAACCTTGCGATTGAAGAACGTGCTTGAACCCAAACTGAAGGATGCTGGTGTTGTGGATTTGTTCTATCAGATTGAAATGCCCCTCGTAAGAGTATTGGCAGAGATGGAGATGAATGGTGTATTAATAGATACTGATTCATTAAAAGAAACGTCAGAACTTTTCACAATGCGGCTAACGGAATTAGAACACCGCATCTATGAACTGGCTGGTGAGGAGTTTAATATTGCTTCACCCAAACAAGTGGGCGACATTCTATTTGGTAAGTTGCAGATTATCGAGAAACCGAAAAAGACCAAGACTGGGCAATATGTCACCAATGAAGAAACGCTACAGTCACTCCGTTCCAAACACGAAATTGTAGAGAAAATATTAGAACACAGAGGTTTGAAGAAACTTGTAGGCACCTATGTGGATGCCCTACCCAAACTGATCAATCCACGAACTGGTCATATCCATACATCGTTCAACCAAACTATTACCGCCACAGGACGCCTTTCATCTTCTGATCCTAATCTGCAAAACATTCCTATCCGAGGTGAAGACGGTAAGGAAATCCGAAAAGCATTTATTCCAGAACCTGGTTGTCAGTTTTTTTCTGCAGACTATTCACAGATTGAACTCCGTGTAATGGCACACCTTTCTGAGGATGAACACATGATGCAGGTATTCCGTGAAGGAAAGGATCTACACGCTGCTACTGCTGCCACTATTTACAAAAAAGGAATCGATGAGGTCAGCCGCGATGAGCGCACAAAGTCAAAACGTGCTAATTTCGGCATCATCTATGGTATCACTGTGTTCGGATTAGCGGAGCGATTGGAAATTGACCGCAGTGAGGCGCGTCAACTGATTGACGGTTTTTTCCAGACATTCCCACAAGTACACGATTATATGGAACGTTCCAAGGAGATTGTACGCCAAAAAGGCTATGCTGAGACAATCTTCCATCGCCGCCGCTATCTGCCTGATATTCATTCCCATAATGCGACCGTCAGAGGGTTTGCCGAACGAAATGCTATCAACGCTCCTATTCAGGGTTCTGCTGCCGATATCATTAAAGTGGCTATGGTACGTATCTATAAAAGGATGAAGGATGAAGGATTAAAGAGTAAGATGATCCTTCAGGTACACGACGAACTTAACTTCTCTGTTCTCCCCGAAGAAAAAGAACTCATGGAGCGTTTGGTTTTAGAGGAAATGCAAGGGGCCTTCGCACTGAAAGTTCCCCTAATTGCTGATGCTGGCTGGGGCGAGAATTGGCTAGAAGCGCATTAAGAAGCCTCCCCCTACCCCCTCCAAAATGAGGGTGAATAGAAAGCTGGAAAATAAAATCCAAGAAACATGGCCTGGAAGCGGAAATACAGATGCAGCGCATGCGGATATGAGGCGGAGACGTACGAAGGGAAAGGACTCTTCGGACAGCATATCACGCCCGTGTCTTGCCCTGACTGCCACACCATTCAGAACCTTGTGGTGGGCGGGGTTATAGGTGATGTGGCTCCTTCTTTCCGTTCCGAAGTTGGACGCCTATGCCTACGTTGTGGTTCTGACCGTATCCGCATTTGGGATGGCCACACCTGTCCGCAATGTGGTGGAACTATGGCTGATACTGAAGAAAAGGAGTTCTGGACATAAAAACAATAATCCCCAAGAATCATCGTTTAAGAAGAAGTAAAACTTCAATTTATAAAGGATGAAAAGGATTATTGTATTAGCCATGATGGTCACGACGATGATGACCGTTCTAGCACAGAAAGAAATAGGAACCTTTACCGTTTATCCCCGTGTTGGTATGAATCTTTCTAAGTTCAGCGGACAGAAGATTTATTACGATGCCAGCAACAATTATGTGAAGGAAAAATACAAGATGGGACTCTCTGCCGGAGCAGAACTATGGTATCAGTTCCACAACAGTCTCGCCCTTTCCGCTGGTCTTATCGAGAGCGGACAAGGCACTAAATGGGAGGATTATACTTCCGAGTACCGAGATAAAGAAGGGAAAATGGTTAGAGATGAATATAGTATCAGCATGAGCACCCAAATGCTGAACATCCCCCTACTCCTCCATGCCTTTATTGCCCCTGGACTATCCCTCGAAGTGGGCGTTCAGCCTGGATTCCTGTTGAGTGCTAAGAACAAAATGAACGATGAGGAGGGCGATATGAAATCGCTCATGAAGACCTTCGACCTGAGTATTCCCATTGGCATTAGCTACGAATACATGAATATCCAACTTGACCTCCGTTATAACCATGGTCTCACCTCGCTGGGTGATTTCTTCGATAAGGGCCACAACCGCTCCATCGTGCTTACCCTCGGCTACGGCATCGATTTTTAGTAAATTCTTCACTCTTCACTCTTCACTTTTCACTTTTTTTTATACCTTTGCAACTGAAATATAAATGTTTATAACATAAAATGGCATTAAAATGTGGTATCGTGGGATTGCCCAATGTGGGAAAGTCCACGCTTTTCAACTGCCTCTCTAGCGCAAAGGCGCAGGCAGCCAACTTCCCTTTCTGTACGATAGAACCCAACGTGGGTGTGATTACCGTACCCGATGAGCGACTTACCAAACTCGCAGATCTGGTACATCCGGGACGCATCGTTCCCGCCACGTGTGAAATTGTGGATATCGCAGGCCTTGTGAAAGGTGCTTCAAAGGGTGAAGGTCTCGGCAATAAATTCCTCGGAAACATCCGCGAAACAGATGCAATCATTCACGTTTTACGCTGCTTTGATGATGATAATGTTGTACGCGAAGGCGGTGCTCCCGTGAATCCTATTGAGGACAAGGAAATCATCGACACCGAGCTGCAACTCAAGGACCTGGAGACCATCGAGGGACAACTGGCCAAAACACAGAAAGCCGCTGCCGCTGGCAACAAGGACGAGAAGGTGAAAGCCGCTGTACTGCAGGCTTATAAGGAGGTGTTGGAACAGGGCAAGAACGCCCGTTCGGTAACCTTCGAGACGAAGGACGAACAGAAAGTGGCCCACGACCTCTTCCTGCTGACGGCCAAACCGGTGCTCTACGTCTGCAATGTGGACGAGGCTTCCGCCAAGAACGGCAATGAATATAGCCGCCAGATAGAGGAAATCGCCAAGTCGGAAGGTGCTGAAGCGATGGTCATTGCCGCCAAGACGGAAGAGGATATCGCTTCGCTGGAAACCTACGAAGACAAGCAGATGTTCCTCGAGGAATTAGGACTGGAGGAAAGTGGCGTAAACCGTCTGATTAAGAAAGCCTATGCCTTGCTGAATCTGGAGACCTTCATCACCGCTGGAGAGATGGAAGTGAAGGCCTGGACTTACCATAAAGGCTGGAAGGCCCCTCAGTGTGCAGGTGTCATCCACACAGACTTTGAAAAAGGGTTCATCCGTGCCGAGGTTATCAAGTACGACGATTATATCAAATATGGTTCCGAAGCCGCAGTCCGCGAAGCTGGCAAGATGGGCATTGAAGGCAAGGAGTACGTCGTTCAGGATGGTGATATTATGCACTTTAGGTTTAATGTATAACCCACCCCTACCCCTCCCGAAGGGAGGGATTTCGAATAGCATTTAGTATTAATACATCATAAGTATGAACCTTTTATTATCCACCATAAGTAATTTAACTTCCCTCACTTCGGGAGGGATTGAGGGTGGGTTTTTATTCATTATCTGGAACCCCAACCTGAGCATTGGTCCTTTCCGCTGGTACTCCCTTTGCTGGCTCATCGGACTGGCTCTCGCTTACTTCATTGTACGCCATCTGTTCTATGAGCAGGGCATTGCCGAACGCACCGTGAAGAAGAATGGCAAGAAGGAAGTAGAGAACGTCTTCGATCCGCTTTTCATCTATTGTTTCTTAGGCATCCTGATCGGGGCCCGTTTGGGGCATTGCCTGTTCTACCAACCAGATTATTTCCTTTCCTCCGGCAAACACATCGTGGAGATGTTCCTACCCATTCACTTCATGGCAGATGGCGGATGGAAATTCACGGGCTACGAAGGCCTTGCCAGTCACGGTGGAACACTTGGACTGATCATCGCCCTCTGGCTTTATGTTCGCTATAGCAAGATTGGTATTTGGACAGTTCTCGACAATATTGCAATTGCCACAGGTACTACAGCTTGTTTCATCCGATTAGGCAACTTGATGAACTCTGAGATTATTGGTAAGATTACCGATGTACCCTGGGCATTCATTTTCCTCCGTGTTGACAACTATCCACGTCATCCTGGGCAACTCTACGAGGCCATCGCCTATATCATTCTGTTCTTTATTATGTGGGCGATTTATAAAAGAAGTAAGAAAACCGACACCCCGAAAGTAGGAACGGGCTGGTATTTCGGATTCTGCCTCTTCTATATCTTCACTTTCCGCTTCCTCATCGAATACACAAAGGACGTGCAGGAGGCCTGGGAGGCTGACATGCTTTTCAACATGGGGCAGTTGCTCTCCATTCCATTTATTATCATCGGTTTGTATTGCATGATAAGAGCCAAAAAGAAAGCGTCAATCAAACAATAGGCGTTCAAATACACAAAATATAATTCTTAACGGAAGAAACTGCAGACATTTTTGCTGTTTCTTCCATTTTTTTTACATATATTTGTGGCGAAAAACAAATAATCGGATGGAAGAAACTGCTCTGTCAAGTTTTTTGAGCGGATTTGCTACGGCTTACTTCGCGCTCCAAGCCTACCAGTTGTTCCGTCGTGAAAACAGTTCACGACTACAACGGGTGGTAGCCATCATTTTCGTTCAGTGGGCCCTCTTCAACCTGAAAGACTTCCTGCTGACTGTCCACGACTATCATAACCAAAACGTGCACGACATTCTGGTTATGATTGACGGCACCAGCCTTATCGGCTATACCTGCCTTGTCTATGAACTGATCCATCCGGGCTGGGCTTCGTTGCGGAAGATCCTGTGGATGTTGCTACCCTATATTCCATTCTTTGTGGCTTGGTGTCTATGGCATAACGATATGGTCATTCGTTGCTATATAACCTGTCTTTTCCTCGCTGGCACCATCATCTTCCTGCTATGGCTACGTGATGCCCGCCAGTATGTCCATTATATCCGAGACAACTACTCTAACATCGATCAGACAGATATTTCCTGGCTACGCGTGGTGGCTTGGTTCTTTGTCACCTGTCAACTGCTGTGGGTGGTCATCTCCATCATCCGCCATCCATTGACCGATTGTCTCTATTACGTCCTTTCCATCATTCTGTGGCAGATAACCTTGGAACACGTGCTCCGCCAGCAACCCGTTTCGATGGAAATACTACAGGAAGCCGGTGAACCGATATCCGCCAGAGAGTACGGTTTCGCACAGACACTGCCTGCTCTCATCGAGAACGAAAAACTCTATCTGAACCCCACTCTTTCCATCAAGGAACTGGCCGCCCATGTAGGCACCAACCGCACCTACTTGAGCGACTATTTTACACATGTACAACAAACGACCTTCTACGACTATATCAACCGCCTGCGCATAGAGAAGA
>JAEEGL017060350.1_pt1 | contig 11319 bp, 7 predicted proteins | sample 9134231 | NCBI WGS metagenome assembly JAEEGL01 (sample SAMN16246548, study PRJNA631951) | gut metagenome | biome: gut microbiome; feature: rumen; material: fiber-attached | host: Bos | place: Iran: Karaj | collected 2018-10
AGACATCATGAACCTTGATGCGTGGGTGGCTAATTTCCTACGTAGACAGGGTTATGAATATCAGATTGTTTATGATGATGAAGTGGATAAGGCTTGGAAGGATGCTTTGGCTATCACTGGTGGTGAGCTGAGTTTTGTCGAGGGCTTTTACAAGGATGAATGGGTGAAAGTAGTTCAAGCCCAGGAAGTCTATGATAAAGTCTCTTATTGCAAAGCACCAAGACTTGGACGTGGCGTGCGCCTGGATAGAAAAGTACGTATGCAGTTGTGGGACGTTTTTGATGAGTACCAGAACATAATGAACGAGAGACAGCAGCGAGATGTTGAAACTGCCATGTATGAGTGCCGCAAGATCTTAGAGAGTAAGAATCTTACGGGGCAATATGATTCGATAATTGTTGATGAAGGTCAGGATCTCAGCCCAAGTGCATACAGGCTCCTAAGAGCTCTTGTTGGTGATGAGCATGAGAATGATATCTTTATCGTTGGAGATTCTCATCAGCGTATCTATAGAAACAAGGCTGTTCTTTCTAAATGTGGCATAAATGTACGTGGACGAAGCAGCTATCTGAGAATCAATTACAGAACAACCGAAGAAATCCGAAAGTTTGCTTTTGCACTTCTGAACGGAGTTTCATTCGATGATCTTGATGAGGATTACGATAATGATAAGGGCTGCCAGTCTCTTACTCACGGGGACAAGCCTGAGATTAATGAGTTTGCTACTCCTGAGGAAGAACTTGATTTCATTGTTAAACAGATTAAGGAGCTAGAAGCAACTGGAGTAGAGCAGAAGAATATCTGTATTGTGGCAAGAACACATAGGCTCTTGGATAACTATGTTGCAGGACTCCAAAGGGCTGGAATCAAGTCTTTCGAGATTAAAGCAAATAAGACTGATGATCGTTCCTTTGAAGGGGTAAGAATTGCAACCATGCACAGAGTAAAAGGGCTTGAATTTGATCATGTCTTTGCTGTGGCTGTAAACAAAAAGGTGCTTCCTTTTGGAACCAAGGATGACTTTGAATATGATATTTCTCTAGAGGAATTTAGAACTGGAGAGAAATGTCTGCTTTACGTTGCGCTTACAAGAGCGAGGAAGAGCGCTTATGTGAGCTGCTATGGTGGGTTGAGTGAATTGATTGTTTAAGAACTCTTTACTTATTTAGAAATCAGAATGTTATTAAAGAAGGTGAGATAAGATAGCTTCCCTAGGTATTAATAGTATAAAAACGTATAAGAACTTGGAATTGGCCTATACAAGATTGCTCACAAATCCAGAAGCAACCTACAAAAATTACTTTAGAAACATATATGCAACGTATGGGATGGCTAAAGATAGTAACCTTAAGAACCTTTCGGCAAAGATGAAGGCAGGTTACCTTCCAGATAAATCTTATAAGGTATATGTACCGAAACCAAATGGACTGAATCGTATGTATACAATTATGACAATTGAAGATCAGATTGTATACCAAGCATTTGCCAATAAACTCGCGGAACAAATGCAGATTGACAGTGTAAAAAAGAGATATAAAAAGAGTGTTTTTGGAAATCTCTTTGCTGGAAAGGGAAGTGACTTCTTTTTCAAAAGATGGGAAGACTCCTATAAAGCATATACAAAAGCGATAATTAAGGCGTACGAATGCGGGAATCTATATATTGCCTCATTTGATTTAACGGCTTGTTACGACAGTATAAATCATTCTTTGCTAAGAAGAATTCTGTTGAAATATCATTTTTCTGAAGCATGTATAGGTGAAATGGAATCGATGCTTGAACAGTGGTGCTCTCCATCATTGGATTACATGCTGGGGGTGGGGATACCACAGGGACCGCAGGCATCTGGAATAGTCGCAGAGGCTGTGTTAAGTGAATATGATGAGTATGCAGAATGGTTACAAAAAAACTACTCATTTAAATATTTTAGATACGTTGATGATATTAAAATACTTGCAAAAGATGAAAAAACTGTAAGATGGGTTCTGTTTCTATTAGACAAGAAAAGTAAGGAATTGGGGTTGTTTCCGCAAGCTTCAAAGATATCGGTGCATTCGATAGTCGATATTTATGAAGAGGTTAAACAGATTAGTAAGCCCTTGTTTGAAGATGAAACGGAGGAAGAGGAGAAACCTGAGGAAGCAGCGAAACGCTTATCTATGCTAGTTAAGGAAAAGTCGAAAGATGTTACATCCATAAAGAGGTATATGCAGTTTTTAATGCCGAACTCTAGAAATAATAGATTGGCAATTAGGTTATTATCTCAGTATCCTGAGACTCTGCCTGCTTTTGTATACTATGTTCAAAGATACCCGAGAAAACTGCCGCCCTCAATTATAGATTATTTGAGAGAATGTAGTCTTGATCGTACAAAACAATACGCAGCCGGAGTGTTACTTAGGGTTTCTGTATTTAACATGTCCTCGAAAGATGTTACAGACTTTGGAGACATCTCAAATGAATTGCTTAGGCTGGACAAGAAGGAAGCATTTTTATTTGATCCGCTTTTTAAGGAACAACTGTATCTTCTGTTAATCTTGAGCGGGAAATATACTACTAAGACTTACATGAATAAGGTAAAAAAAGAGAATAACTGGTGGATTAAACAGCAATTGCTTTCTGACCTTTCTATATGCGGAGCTCCTGAGGACATAATTAAAAGAATTGTAAGTATGTCATTGGTAAGCAATAATCCTGATGAGTCCTTGGGGGCAGTTATGCAAGTGGTTATGGCCCCCTCAAGATATGGGACTTCTGATAAAAGTAAGATTCCTGCAGTGGCGCAAGAGGCTTTGAAGAAGGCTGGAATTATTCGACGGAGCAAGTATTCTACAAGTCAGATAAACAAGTATTTGGAAAGCATTTTAGATATAAAACTATCAATAAAGTGGAAACAGTATCTTGGCACTGATCATGATAATGTAGAACGATGCGTTTTTGCTGCAATGACTTATTGGAGGACAGATCTTACAGCGTTTGTTAATCTATGGGATACCATCGATGATCGTATTCTTTATGTATTGACCAAAGCTCATCCTGAATTAGGGGGATATACTTTAGGACAAATCGGTGGAGTAGTATCCAGTAATGGGCTGAAGAATAATGTACCAAAGTATCATAATTTGGTAAATGAAATACACTCGCTTAGGCTTTCATCTTATTTGTCTCATACGGTTATAAAAGGGACTGGAAAGTATACAGGGCCAATTCCTTTTAAAGAGAAAAAACGAATTCAGAAACTTCTAATAGAGGGAATGAGTGAATTGAATTCTTATTGGTGATTTAGATTGTTTTATGTTTAGGAGGCATACAGTGACAGAGTTGTTTGAGATAGTTGGTGAAGATTTCTTCAAGCCCTTTACCAGCTTATTCAAAAGAATATATGTGGACTGTTTAGACATCATATATGACTCTTATAGAAGAGAGCTGTCATATGGTGCTGACAGAGAGGTTCTCGTAGCCAAGCTTACGTATTATTGCGAAAGTCAGGGAACGGGGGATATTCAATTCGAGGATGAAACTGAGTCTTTGAAAGATTCAAAATCAAAGGCATCAATGTTTCTTAGAAAACTCAAGGATTATGGATGGGTTGAGTATGACATTGGGAATGATCAGAAGATTCGTGTTATAATGCCTAATCACTCGGTTTCAGTAATACAAACTATCAACAGTATTACGAATCAAGAGGAGATGGAGTATCAGAGCGAGATCTCTGCTATATACTCGTTGCTTACTAATGAAGAACTGCTTTCAAGACCATATCCGCAAGTGGTAAAGCCGGTATATGATCATACACTTTCTCTTTTTACAGAACTCAAGAAACTAAATACAAGCATAAGAAAGTACATCGAAGAGATAACCTCTGACAAGACAGCAGAAGAAATACTGGAGAATTTCTTTACATATCATGAGGAGATAGGTTCAAAGGCATATCACAGGATCAAAACCAATGATAATGTTTCACGTTTCAGGAATATTATTCTTCGACGCTTGCAGGACATGCTTGAAGACAATGAACGATTCAATCTTGTTGTTCAGGGCTTTATGAATATTGAGAGTGTCAACATTTTTGAAGAGGCTGCGGATATAGTACACGGCATGATTGCTGAGACGATAGAACGTTTTAGATCATACGATGACATTGTCGATGAGATCGATCGCAGGAATTCAAAATATATTCGTAATGCAGTCGAGCGGGCGAAGTTTCTTCTCCTTAACAGCAATAATGCTGAAGGTAAAATATCTAAGATTTTGCAGTATATGGCAGATCAGTTTAATAGAGACGAAGAATATAATCTAACCGAAGATGCATCAGACGACATATGCAGCCTTTTCAATATCTTCCCGCAGGGCTTCTTAAGTGGAGAGTCCCTAAAGGCGATTCCTATTTCAAAGAAGATTACAGAAGTTGATGAACTGACGGAAGGTTTTATCTTATCTGATGAAGATCGTGAACTTCGCAGACTGGCGATTATGGAGAAAAATAAAAATAGGTTCTCTAAGAAAAACATAAGCGCTTTTGTTGGAGAGAAACTTGAGGGAAAACAGTCAGTAAAAGCATCTGAAATAGAGGTTATGTCAAGAAGAGATATGATCCGGATAATCTTTATCTATCTTTATGGAAAAGAAGACAAGACAGAGTACATAGTGTACAACTATGGAGAGATGATAGAAAAAGAAGGATTCAGATTTCGAGATTTTGAGATTAAGAGGAGGATCCGTTAATGGAATTCATCGATGTTTTAGAGAACGTTCCTAAAGATAAATTCAGAGCGACGGCAAATAAGCTTCTCAATGAGTGCTTTATCCTTAAGAAAAACAAGGATACAATCTCGGATTATAACTTCATCCTCAACTATCGCGATTATTTTGTCTCTCTTTTTGATGTACTTGGGTACGAGCTTGTTATTCAAGAAGATCAGGGTGTTATAGGAATAAACAATCCGGCCGGTACCAGTAGAATTCATTTGAAAAAGATTGAAAGCATGCTTCTGCTTATCCTCAGATTGCTGTATATCGAGGAGAGAAAGAAGATATCCCAGACAGGGGATGTAATAGTTATCGTGGATCAAGTTTATGACAAATACAATATGCTCAAGATGCAGAATAAGCTTGATAAAACAACATTAAGAAATGCTATGGGATTATTCAGAAGGTATCATTTGATTCAGAATCTGGACGCTGACATGTCAAATCCGGATACGAGAGTGATCATTTATCCTTCTATATTGCTTGCTGTTGCTAATACCAGTCTAGACGATTTGTATCAGGCAGCGAAGGATAAGCTTGAGAAATACGGAAGAGGAGGAGAGGATCGTGCAGACAGTTCAGACGATGAAGAAGTTGACGAAGATTAAGCTGATCAACTGGCACTACTTTCAGAACGAAACAATCAATGTTGACGGATCTTTCCTTCTCAGCGGAGAGAATGCTTCGGGAAAATCGACTATTCTTGATGCTATACAGTTAGTGCTGACTACAAGCACTAAGTCGTTTAATCTGGCTACTACTGTGGGGGAGAAACGCAGCAAGCGTGACCTCAAAGGATATGTACGCTGTAAGACCGGAGAAGAGGGTAACGCTTATTATCGTACCGGAAGTGTAATCTCTTTTGTTGCGCTTGAATTCTATGAAGAGAGCAAGGATAGGTTTTTTACAATTGGTGTAAAGATCGATTCCCCGGATGCAGAAAGCGAGTTAAAGAAGAAGTGGTTCAAGGTAGAAGCTCCGATTGATGCGATAAGCTTTATTGTTGGTAATAAGCCTGCTTTAGATGAACAGTTTACCGTGAATGGTAAAAGAGTCTCATTTATGCTAACGACATCTGAGGCTAAGAATCAGTTTAGAGCAAGGCTTGGACATCTTGATGAGAACTTTTTTGAAATGATTCCGAAGTCCATTGCCTTTAAGCCGATGGATAACTTTAAGAGTTTCATCAATAAGTTCATCCTCCCTGAGAAGAAGATTGATGTAGATACTCTTCGATAGAATATACGTAATCTTCGAGAGATGCAAACGATATTGGCTGAAGTGCGGAAGCAGATTGATCAGCTGCAGGCCATATTATCTAAATATGATGATCTAAAGGAAAGTGACAGGGACATACTTGTCATAGATATATTACTGAAACTGGCTTCTCTGGCTGATAGAGAACAGAAGATTGAAGCAGCAATAGAATGTAAAACCAAGAAGGAGAGTGCACTTTCGCGTAAGAATCACGATATTGATGAAGCCGAGCAGTCTCTGAAGGCGATAGAAGAAAAGTACAATGAAGTGCAGGTTTCTATCAAAACAAGCGACTGCGCAATGCTTATTGCAAAACTCCAGAACGAGCTGACACTTATCGAAGATAAGAAAAAATCGCTCAAGGAAAAGCTCACGGGATTATCGGCTCAAATCGTAAAGGCAGAAGCTGCCGTGCGTTCTATCGGTTCCGAGAACAGTCCTGTGACTGCTCTTGAGGTAAGAGCCCTTGGGGGTACCGATGTAGACGAAGAAAGAAAAACGGATATTGTAGTATCGCTTGGTGGTGCTGTTGACAGAGAGACAGATGCGGCATATGAGGAACAGTCTGCATGTTCTCAGAAACTAAGAGAATGCAACGAAAAGAAAGAGCAGCTTAAAAAAGAAGTAGACGGTCTGAAAAAGAATCAGATGAGCTATCCGCCGTACACAGTTAAGTTGCAAAAACTGATTGCGGATGAGCTTGCGAGCAGAAGGATTGATTCGGAGGTCAGGGTATTTGCAGATCTCTTGGAAGTCACCAATCCTGAATGGCAAGATGCTGTGGAAGGCTATTTGAATACACAGCGTTTTAATTTGATAGTAAACCCTGATGTATATGATATAGCTGCAGAAGTCTATGACCGGCATAAAAGCGAAATCCATACTGTTGCACTGGTTAACACCGGAGCGCTTGATTTATCTGCACCCACGGATGATACAAGCTTGGCGGCTGTTATAAAGAGTGAGAATAGATATGCTCTCGCCTATGCAAGAGAAATTCTTAATAGGGTTATCAGGTGCAAGGACGTTCAGGAACTGAAAGCTCATAATGTTTCAATTACATCCGGATGCATGCTGTATCAGGGAAAAGCTGTACGAAAGATCAAACCGGAAGTGTATAGGATCCCGTATATTGGAAAGTATGCCTTAAAGAAACAGCTTGAGATCAGGACGGCAGAGCTGGAAGGCATTGACGAAGATATAAAGGGATTGCAGAAGAAAAAGACTGCGATTGCCGAAAAGATAAGCTCTTTGCAAAGCTTTAATCAGGAGCTTCTTTTGGGGTATATCAGTGTTCCGGGAGAACTTCAGTCAGTAACTGCGGATATGGCTCGCGTTAAAACAGAACTGAAGGATGCCGAAGCGGATCCGAATATTATCGAGCTAAATTTCAAGGCGCAGAAGCTTGCAGGAGAAATCGAGGAGCAGAAGAAAAGACTAGATGGTCTGAAGAAAGAAAGCGTAAATCTCGAACGTGACTGCACGGATATTCTTTCAAGAATCGAGAACTTAAAAAATGAACGCGAGGCGTTACTCAAGGAGATAGATGCGATGACTGCTGACTATCCCAGCGCCCGTGATTCCGCAAAACAGAAGCTTGATGAGCATCTTAAATCCAAGAACGCAGGAACCATTTTTGAGAATTATTTACCCCGAAGAAAGACACTGGAGAACCAGAGAACCAAAAAGTACGGAGACCTTACTTCTCTTCAGACAAAGTATAAAGATGGAGAGCTTGGAACCGGTGATTCTGAGGATGTGATTTCTGCATATAATAGTGAGTTTGCGGAATTGTCTAAGCATGACCTGATTCAATGCGAGGAGAAGCTTGAAGATGCACGCAAAGACTGTGAGTTAGAGTTTAGAGAGAACTTTCTGTCTAAGATGCGTGAAAACATCGATACAGCGAAAGATATCTTCACCGGACTTAATAAATCCCTGAAGGATATCAAGTATGGCCATGATTCTTATCGGTTTATTCTAAAGTCCAATGCTTTAAAGCAAGGACTGTATGAAATGATAACCTCTGATATAAACATCGGTGGGGCAACACTGTTTTCCAGTTTCTTCGAAGAACAGTATCACGAAGAAATGGAGGATTTATTTTCTAAACTTACTGAGTCGGATACCGCCGGGGATTCGATTCTTCAAGAATATACGGATTATCGAGGATACCTTGATTACGATATCGAAGTGACGTCTAATGGGAAACCGCAACTGTTCTCCAAGATCTATGGTGAGAAGAGCGGTGGAGAGACCCAGACTCCGTATTACGTGGCAATTGCGGCTTCATTTGCTCAGATGTACAGCTTGGGAGAGAGCATCCGCATCATGATGCTGGATGAGGCTTTTGACAAGATGGATGACGAACGTATAGCCAGTATGATGAAGTTCTTTAAGGATCAGAAGTTCCAGGTTATCCTTGCTACACCTCCGGCCAAGATGGAGATTATCGGAGAATATGTTGATGATATCTTTGTGGTATACAGAGAGGGATATAACAGCTTTATAGAGGCATATGCTTTATGAAAAGATGCGAAAGTGCGATTCTGAATGCTCTGCTCGATCAGTACGAGCGCAGCAAAAGCTTTATTGGGAAGAATGTTCAGAATCAGTCTTTTAACAAAAGAATAACGGAGCTTTTCCAAGGGTACCCGGACGAAGCGAATTATGAACTGTTTTCAGAAGTTAACTCTCAGGTGTCATCACTGGAAAGAGAAGGGTTGATTACAGTTAAACGGAAGAAGCGTGGAAAAATTGACACAGAAGTTATTTCTTCGGTGACGCTTGTTTTAGATAAGCTTGAACAGTGTTACCACGTGCTTGGAAGGCAGCCTAAGGCAGATAAGAACGCGGCAATTAAGAAACTTCTAAATCAGTATTGCGACAGAACTCTGCTTCTTGGCAACTATTGCAAAGAACAGGTTAAGAGGCTTTCTGAGAATAAGAAGGTGCAGTATTCCGACGATCTTGAGAAGTTAGAGCAGATTCTAAAAGTTTTGGCTGAGATAGAGAGTATAGAGGAAGAGACATTTGTTCGTAACTTCTCCATTAGAGTGTTAGGTGACTCAAAAGCTTTTGAACACATAAAGGCTGCTGTAGTATCACTGCTTTGCGAATACGGTGACTATCCGGATAAAGAATGTGTACTTCAGGATCTAAATATCGTTAACAACCCGGGATATGTATATGTGAAGGGAAATGGGACAGTTACTATTTCAGGACAAACCATCGATTTTGGACGTATTCACGGGGACTTCGGATTGAGTTCGGCGGTGTTGGATGATATAGAGAAGGTTGAGATTTCTGCTTCGAAAGTGATCACGATTGAGAACCTGACAACCTTTAATTCTTTTATGGATAAGGACGCGTTTATAGTATATCTCGGTGGATATCACAACAGTATCAGACGGAATATGATCCGGAAAATATATGAGAATAATCCTGATAAAAAGTATTACCACTATGGAGATATAGATGCCGGAGGATTCTACATATTACTGGATTTGCGGAGAAAAACGGGGATTCCGTTTGCTCCGCTTAATATGAATCTTGAAACGATCAAGAAGTATAGGGATTACACCAAGAAACTAACGGAGAATGATAGAACACGGTTGAAGAATTTGCTTGGTGGCGAGTTTGATGAAGTAATCAATTACATGCTTGAGAATGACTGCAAATTAGAGCAGGAAGCGATAGAACAGAACAGGTAAAGGGCACTTTACTATTGGCGAGAAACAATCTGATGCGAGAAGAGTGGTGTTTATGTCGATTGGGTGGATAGATTTTTCAAAGGATGAACGGAATAAAGTACTCAATGTGATTCATCTGTTAGATGAGCCTGGAGCGGTGGACGAACTGGGCATAGGCGCAGTTCGTGATGCCTTTGCGGATTATTTCTTTCCAGGAACATCTACAGTCCAAACAAGGGCAAAGTATTTTCTGATAGTACCTTATGTTCTTCTGGAAGCAGGCAGTGGAAAGTACGGATCAGACCTGAACACTATTCTTCGTAGGATAGACAATGAAGAAAGAAACTGCAGAGATATCCTGATAAAAACAAGCAATGATGGTGTTATAGGGAGCCTTGTGCCGAAATCATGGGTTCTCAGAACTCCATCAAATATCTATTGGAATGGTATAAAAAGGATGGGTATCTTCAAGGAAGACCTGTCTGTTAAAGAGTATGTACACCAGAGCATTATTCAAAGAAATATGAAGAAGGCCAAGGCATACGGAAACAGGGATAAAGAAGCAGAAGAAAACGAAAAAGACGATATGGATGCGGGCGATATCACTTCGATTCAGTTTTGGAGCCTGGGCGATACATATCATAGCGATTGGAGAGACAATCTGACTATCGAGTTATTGCCAAAGGAAGCGGCATTTTTGAAGACGCAGATCATCACGACACAGAGGAACAGTCTGTTTGCATTCATATTGAAGAATAACATTGATCTGAGTAAATATGATTCATTTGGAGCGCTCTCAGAAGATATCAGAGACTCTGTCGATGATGAGCTCCGGTACATGATGAGCCTGGCAAATGACTTTAATAATCTTGTTTCGATAATCACCACAAGATACAACATGATCGTATTTGATGGTAAGAATGACAGGGCACGCAGAAATTGGGAACTGTATGCAAAGGATCTTAAAAGAAGAAGTGAAGTAGATCTGAAGGCAATATTCAATAGATTGGCAATAAAAAACCTTAAGCTCAAGTCGTTCCTGTTAAGAGTACAGGAGGCAGTGCGGCAAGGTGATATTGCTGCTGTTGATGAGCTGGTGAAAAATCGTGAGATTGCTTTAAAAGGGACAAAAAGGGCTAAGACAAACAGAGTGGGAGAGTTTAAGGGGCAAAGCTGGATAGGAATAGACAGGCTGGATTACAGATATACTCCTGCAAAAAGAGTCATCAGAGACATTATGAATGCGGAGGTGGTGTGAGATGTTTAAGCCTACTTCAGCAAAAGACAGAATAAACTACGGCGAAGTGCTTATGCCGCCTGTTGGATATAAACTTGAACGAGCCATTGGAACGACTTATTCGCTGGATCTGGAAACACTTACAGCAGTATCTATTGCGCTGGGGCTGATAGAGGATACAGATAGTGAACTGATCAATAATCCGATTAGCATGCTTAGTGCGCTCCAAAAGATATCAGATAAGATCGTGGTATTTTGTGAGGCGGGACAAATCAAACTCCCGTCAAAGGCCAATGCGCTTTGTCTTACTCTTGAAAAAATGGTTGTTCCTGTATCGGCGCCATTTGATAGTACGATAAACCGATACCGTGCGTTTCGTCCGAA
>JAEEGL017101232.1_pt1 | contig 11319 bp, 7 predicted proteins | sample 9134231 | NCBI WGS metagenome assembly JAEEGL01 (sample SAMN16246548, study PRJNA631951) | gut metagenome | biome: gut microbiome; feature: rumen; material: fiber-attached | host: Bos | place: Iran: Karaj | collected 2018-10
CACAAAATCGAGGGGATGAGTATGTACGATGTGATGCTCTCCCCCGGTGAGGCAGATCTTAAGGTCGGTGACCTCCCATCCCTTAGGGCCCTGGGAGAGTGCCTCCGGGAGCGTCTGCCGCACCTGTGCCTGGTAGCGCATGAAGATCCTGTCGTCGGGCACCCTGCTCTCAAATACATATCCCGAGCCCACAGGCAGCGGCTCGATCTCGAACTCCATGACGGCCCAGCAGGGCTTGGGCATCGTATATTCCACGTAGCCGCGGGCCCGCTTAAGAGGGCGTTCCCTGTAGATAACGACAGGTTTTCCGATATTCACGCCGAGTCCGTATCTTTCTTCAAGCACTGTCTGAAGTATCTCGATATGGACAAGGCCTGAGACCCGTACCAGCATCTCGCGCTGCTCTTTTTCCCATATCACGTCAAGAAGCGGATCTTCGGCGCACAGCTCAGAGAGCGCGGCGGAAAGCGCCGGGTACTGCTGTGCATCCCGGGGCGTTATCTTCACGCGCAGCGCAGGAGAGGCTATCTCCGCAGCAGGCGGGACAGAGGACACGTCTCCGATCACGTCGCCGCTTTTGGTATGGGTCAGCCCGTATACCGCGCCGATCTCGCCCGCGCGCAGCACGCCGGTGTCTCTTTCCCTGGCGCCCATGACCTCGCGGATCTGCGTGATCTTTTCTTCAGCGCCGGTCTCCGCGTTAAGCACCGTATCGCGGTTCTTCAAAGTGCCTGAAAAAAGCCGCAGATAAGCCGCTCTTCCGAAAGAGGCGCTGTGCCCGACCTTGAATACGACGCCGGCCGGCCGGCCGCCGTCGTTCCCTTTCACGGCCAGCATGGAAAGAGCATCAAGAAGCTCTTTCACGCCTTCCCCGCGCAGCGCCGAGCCGGTAAGCACGGGAACTGCGGCGCGGCTGTAAACGGTTTTTTTCAGCAGAGCCGACAGCTCTTCCGGCGAAAAAGCGTCCTCGCCCTTTTCTATATATTTTTCAAGCGCGCTGTCGTCATATTCGGCAAAATTCTCGCACAGCGAGCTGCTGCTCCCCGGATCAAAGATCCTGGGCGCGGCGCCCGTAAGTTCCGCTATATCCTTCAGGCAGGAGTTTATATCGGCTCCGGCAAGGTCTGTCTTGTTTATGAAAAAAAGCGCGGGCCTTTCGCTCTTTTCAAGCGCCGCCCATATAGCTTCGGTCTGCGACTGTACCCCGTCGGCGGCGGAAAGCACGACGACAGCCAGATCTGTCGCTCTTACCGCCCGCGCCGTCTCGGCGGAAAAATCGCTGTGCCCCGGAGTGTCTATTATCCCTATCCGTGCGCCGTGCCATTCGATGGAAACGGACGCGGTGCGGACAGATATGCCCCTTCTGCGTTCAAGATCAAGAAAGTCGGTATGAGCGCTGCCGCTGTCTACACGCCCCGGCGAACGCACAGCGCCGGTCAGGTAGAGCAGCTGCTCGGTAAGCGTCGTCTTGCCCGCGTCCACGTGGGCAAATATGCCTGTTATAAGCGTCCGCGGTGAGTCTACAGCCAACTGATATCAGCCCCGTGACGCGCAGGATACTGTCTTGCGGGACGAAGCAGCGGAAGCCCCATCATCTGGGCGCCGCATATATACTCATATTCTGTTATGCCGAGGAATTCGCGCAGCGGAGCGAATCTGCGTGCAGCGTAGGTAAAATAGCCGGCCCAGCAGCATCCGACGCCGAGAGCGTGAGCCGCGAGCTCAAGGTAAGTGAGCGCGATGACTCCGTCCTCGGTCCAATTGTAAGATTTCGGCACCACGGCAACAGCTATATGCGGCGCCCCGCGCAGGATGGCGTCTTCGCCCGCTTTTGCCTTGGCTATCATTGCCGCGCCCAGCAGCGCGCTTTCCGACAGAGGATCTTTGAAGATAAGCTCGCGGAGCCAGCAGAGGATCAGATCGACGACTTCGGCGGTCTTTTCCGGCCTCTCAGTCACTATCCAGCGTACAGGCTGGCTGTTTACAGCGGAAGGAGCCTGCGCCGCCGCGTCAAATACTTTGTCGAATGTTTCGCGCGGCAGGGCCTCTTTTTTAAATTTCCTGATGCTGCGGCGTGTTTTTATTAAATTCAGCCCCGCATCCGGCGAAGGCATTTCGATATCGGCCGAGGGGATCAGCTTCCGGCCTTCCAGGAAGGGAAGCATGTCGGCGCCTGTGGGACAGAAAAGGACGCACTGACCGCAGCCGATGCACTTGCCCCGTTTTTTTTCGTCGATCCGGGGGAATCCAAAGTCTCCCCGTTCTATAATATCGGCCGGACATATATCGGCGCATATGCCGCATTTGGTGCACTTGCTCTCATCTACGGTAAGCCAGCTCACAGAAAACCACACTCCGTTTCGGTCTGTATGCTCTCATTCTATCACTACGGCAATATTTTTTCCCTATTCCGAGGAAGGCTGGGCGCTTGCCGTTCTTATGGGCTATAATGGAGTATCTGAACGGATACTGTTTGCGGGGGAGGTCATCTGAAATGAAAAAAACAACAGCTTTTGCAGCTTTGCTGATCTTCGTTCTCTTTGCTGCTGCGTCTGCCGAAACCGCGGATCTTATCCCGCCGTTCCACTGGACATATCACTCTCTTTCGCATCTGCATGAGGCGGGACTGATAAATGAAGAAGTAGTGCCGGGAAAAAGCGCTTTCACGCCGACACAGGTTGCTTCTCTTATCGTCCTGGCCCTTAAGCATGCCGAGAACGACCCGGAGAAGCTGGGCGACGCAGAGTTTTCCGATTTGAAGCAGCTGACGGCTGCGTATAAGGATTCTTTCAGACCGGCGGGTTATGAGTACGAAGAAATACGCAAAGATATAGAGATAGCGGCGATGCGCGCGGGACTTACAACAGCGGATGACAGCGCAAAGGCAGACGCGCTTTCCGCGGAGGCCGCGCGCATGGTGAACAGCTTTACGTTCGATCTCTACAGGCAGGCCGCCTCGTCAAGATCGGGGAGCAGCTTTTTCATATCTCCATACAGCGTCTCAACGGCTCTTGCGATGACATATGCGGGGGCGCGCGGCGCAACGGAAAGCGAGATGGAAAAAACTCTTTCTTTCTCTCCTGATATGCATGAGAGCATGGGTGCGCTGATAAGCGCTTTGAACCGCGTCCCGCAGGACGTCGCGCAGGTGAGCTGCGCAAACGCGCTGTGGCCGGCGAAGGAAGAAAAGATACTGCCGGAGTTTGCACAGACGCTCGCCGAATATTACGGCGCCGCGCTTACGCCGCTCGACTATGCCGGCGCGCCCGAGAATTCGCGCAGGACCGTCAACAAATGGGTGGAAAATAACACGAATCAGAAGATAAAGGATATAGTGCCGCCGGGCGCTTTCACGCGGGATACCGTGCTCACGCTTACAAACACGATCTATTTCAGATCGTCCTGGCTTGAGGAATTCCAGCCTGAGAACACCGAGCCGCGCCCATTCTGGCCTGCCGAAGACCATTCCGTAAACGTTATCACGATGCGCCGCAGGGCCGGCGAAATGAACTACGCTAAGTTCCCGGAGTGTGAGATAGTGGAGATGCCGTATAAGGGCGAGCTCTTTTCGATGCTGGTCATACTGCCGGACAGGAAAAAGGGTATCGATTCTGTCGAAAAGATACTTACGGAGAAGCAGCTGTCGGAATGGACAAGCCGGCTTATACCGCGCAGAGTGGAGATATCGATACCGAAATTCAAGCAGGAAAGCAGCTATGAGCTTTCCGAGATGCTCTCCGATATGGGGATGCCTTCGGCATTTTCACCGGGAGCAGATTTCTCCGGCATAAACGGGACCGGAGATATCCATATAGACAAGGTCCTGCACAAGACCTTTGTAGATGTAGCGGAAGAGGGTACCGAAGCGGCCGCGGCTACGGCGATAATCATGATGAAAAACGCGCATGCCGGGGCTCAGGATGACCTTGTGATCTTCCGCGCGGACCACCCGTTCATATATCTTATAAAAGAAAACAAGAGCGACGCGATACTCTTCGTCGGAAGGTACATGAAACCATAACGGCTTAACTGACGTACGAATGCCGGCAGGCCGACTGTCATTTAACAAACGTTCCGCGCATGCGCGCGGAACGTTTGTTATCATATAAAAGAGAAAACCGCCCTGCTTTCTCTCTTTCTGCACGGCGGGACGCCCCGGTGCGTAAATACGCGGGCATTGCCGGTCTATTCGTATTCTTTTATCAGTTCGTCGTCGCTGCCGGATATGTCTTCTCCGGAGGGCAGCTGCTGAACGTTTTTAAGCGCGCGGTTTATGGCCCTTGTGCGGCTTCCGGCCCTGTCGAGCTCTTTTGCCGCCTCATCCATCTTTTTCCTCGTTTTGTCCAGTATATCGCCGAACTTTTCGAATTCACTCTTTACCTTGCCTAAAAGTTCCCATACCTCGCTTGAGCGTTTTTCGATGGCCAGGGTCCTGAAACCCATCTGAAGGCTGTTCAGCAGAGCGCAGATCGTGACCGGGCCGGCCGGTACCACGCGGAAATCGCGCGACATCCTTTCACACAGGCCGTCTATGCGCAGCACTTCGGCGTACAGCCCCTCGACCGGCAGATAGAGTATGCCGAAATCCGTCGTGTACGGCGGTTCTATATATTTGTTGTGGATATCCTTCGCCTCGTCCAGAACGCGCACCTGCAGCGCCTTTCGGGCTTCGTTTACAGCGGAGGCGTCGTTTCCCTCCGACGCGGATACGATGCGGCTGTAGTCTTCCAGCGGAAATTTGGAATCGATCGGCAGATAGATGCTGCCTGAGCCGTTCGCGCCCGGAAGTATCACCGCAAATTCCACCCGTTCTGCGCTTCCGGGGCGGGTGGCGACGTTTTCCGCGTACTGCTCCTTCGTAAGCATCTGCTGAAGAAGCGCGTGCAGCTGCATCTCTCCCCATATGCCTCGTGCCTTTACATTTGAAAGGACCTTTCTCAGGTCCCCCACGTCGGCCGTGAGAGCGCGCATCTCGCCGAGCCCCTTGTGTACGAGCTCAAGGCGCTCGGATACCGTCGAAAAAGCCTCTCCGAGACGCTTTTCAAGAGTGGAGTGCAGCTGTTCGTCGACTGTGGCCCGCATCTTTTCCAGCCGCTCCTCGCTGCTTTTCCTGAGCTCCAGCATGCGCTGCTCCACAGACGAACGCAGCGCTTCCAGCTTTTCTTCGTTCAGACGGCTGATATTGGTGAGCTGCTGCGAAAACGCGGACAGGCTCTCGCTCTGGTTCTCGCTCATCTCTTTTACGAGGGCTGTCTGCGCGTCTCCGATTCCCGATATCTGCCGCGCGAAAGCGGTAAAATTATCGCGCTGAGCGTCTCCGATGTCCTTTATCCTCTTGGCCTGGGCGTCTCCGAACGTCTCTATCGCACGCGACTGTTCGCTGCGCGCGTCAAGAGCCGCTTCCCTCTGTTCCTTGCGCATGGAGGCAAATCCGTCTTCTATGCGCTGTTCGGCGTCGCCTATGCATTCCTCGGCCTTCTGGAGGCGCATGAGCACTTCGCGCGCGGTCTGCTCCATCGCGCCTGCGCTTTCGCGAAAGCGTGACAAAGACATAACGATATAAATACCTGCCAGCACGGCAAGCGCCGCCGCGCCGATCACAAGCTGCAGCATCCGCATACACGCTCCTTCTGCAGTAATTATATACTATTGCTGGGCCTGCGGCAGGGCAGATAGAGCGCCCTGACCGGCGCGCAGCGGTATGTTATATAATAAAGAAAGATAAACGCAGCCGGGAGGGATATATATGCAGGAAAGACCGGATATAAATATACCGAGGCTGATAGCGGCCTACTACACAGAAGGACCCGATATCAGCGAAAAGGGACAGCGCGTTTCGTTCGGCACATACGGACACCGCGGTTCTTCTTTGAACAACAGCTTCAACGACGCGCACATTGCGGCGATCTCACAGGCTATATGCGAATACCGCGCAGCAGAAAAAATAACTGGTCCCCTTTACATGGGCATGGACACACATGCGCTGTCGGAAGCGGCTCTGCGCACCGCTGCGGAGGTCTTTGCCGCAAACGGCGTTGAGCTGCGCATGCAGCAGGGACTTACATATACGCCGACCCCCGTAATATCGCACGCGATACTGCAGTGGAACAGCGCAGGCTATGATACCACCGCAGACGGCGTCGTTATCACGCCGTCGCACAACCCCCCTCAGGACGGCGGCTTCAAGTACAACCCGCCGAGCGGGGGACCGGCCGGTACCGACGTCACAAAGGCGATAGAAACGCGCGCCAACGAGATCATAGAAAATAAACTTTCCGAAGTCAGGCGCATGCCTTTTAAAAAAGCGGCATCCGCCGAAAACGTCCGTTTTGTGGATTTCGTCGAGCAGTATACGTCCGGTCTTGCGGACGTGATAGATATGGAAGCCATAGCGAAGTCGGGGCTGAAGATAGGAGCGGACCCGCTTGGCGGTTCAGGTATATATTTCTGGGCGCCTATAGCAGAAAAGTTCGGCATAAATATCGAAGTCGTCAATAAGAAAGTGGATCCGACATTCTCCTTCATGCCGCTCGATCATGACGGCAAGGTGCGCATGGACTGCTCGTCGCCGTGGGCAATGGCAAACCTGGTGGCGCTGAAGGATAAATACGACATAGCGTTCGGCAACGATCCGGATTACGACCGTCACGGCATAGTCACCGCGGACGGCCTCATGCAGCCGAACGCCTACCTTGCAGTCGCGGTGGATTACCTCTTCACGCACCGCGGCGGATGGAACAAAAACGCTGCAATAGGAAAGACTCTCGTCTCAAGTTCGATGATAGACCGCGTAGCCGCCGCTCTCGGACGCAGACTCTGCGAAGTGCCTGTAGGCTTCAAGTGGTTCGTTGACGGGCTGCTTTCAGGAGAGCTGGGCTTCGGCGGAGAAGAAAGCGCCGGCGCTTCTTTCCTCTGCCGCGACGGCCGCGCATGGAGCACAGACAAGGACGGCTTTATTATGAGCCTGCTTGCAGCCGAGATAATGGCTGTGACCGGCGTTTCTCCGTCGGAGCACTACAGGGAGCTTATGAAAAGATACGGCACGCCTTACTACTCGCGTCAGGACGTTCCCGCGTCGCGCGAAGAAAAGGAAAAGCTGAAGAAGCTCTCTCCGTCAGATGTGGCCGCCCAAACGCTTGCCGGGGAAAAGATAACCGCAAAGCTCACGGCAGCGCCGGGCAACGGTGCGCCAATAGGCGGGCTCAAGGTCATGACGGCAAACGGCTGGTTTGCTGCGCGCCCCTCAGGCACCGAAGATATTTATAAGATATACGCGGAAAGCTTTATCGGCAGCGATCATTTGACCGCAATAAAAGAAGAGGCGGCAAAGATAGTAGCCGGAGCCTTTTAGCGGCCCCGCGGCATGCGCCGCGCACGTCGGCGCGTTTTCTTAAGTTTTGCACGCAGGGCGGCTTAAATGGTAAAATTATAAGTTGTAAATTTGCTTTTGCAGAGGGAGTTTTGCTGAATGCGCTACGTAGGTACGGTATCAAGAGGAATTCGTCTGCCGGTAATAACAAAAGGCGACGACGTCATAAAGATCATATCCGACTGCATAATAAACGCAGCGGAATCCGAGAGGGACAGCTTCACGATAAGGGACCGCGACGTGATAGGCGTTACGGAATCTCTTGTCGCGCGTTCTCAGGGCAACTATGTGACGCTTGCCGACATTTCGGCGGACATAGCGGGCAAGTTCCCGGAAGGGGACGTCGCGATATTTGCGCCGATACTCTCGCGCAACCGCTTCTGTCAGCTTCTGCGCGGTATCGTAAATGGGATAAAGGGACAAGTGCATATCATCCTGACCTATCCCAACGACGAAGTCGGCAATCAGCTGATCGAACCGATGAATTATTACCTCAGTTCCTCAAAGCTTGATAAGGAATGCTTCGGGGAAGATGACTTCTACAGCGTATTCGGAGAGTACAAGCACCCCTTTACCGGGGTAGACTATATACAGCTCTACAAGAGCATCGACCCGCAGCGGGTCTCGGTGCATTTTTCAAACAATCCTCTCTCCGCTTTGAAATTTGCAAAACAGGTGATAGTGGCCAGCATCCATGCGCGCCATATACACCGCGACATACTTGAAAAAGGCGGCGCCGCAAAAGTGGTGACGATGGATCAGATCTGCTGCGCGCCTGTAAGAGAGGGAGCGGGCTTCAACCCCGACTACGGAGTCCTGGGTTCCAACTACACAAATGAAAATTCCGTCAAATTATTCCCGCGCGGCTGCGGTGAATTTGTCAAAAAACTGCAGGCCGAGCTGTTTGCGCGCACCGGCAGAAAACCGGAAGTGCTCGTATACGGAGACGGAGCCTTCAAAGACCCTGCCTGCGGCATATGGGAGCTTGCGGACCCCGTCGTATCTCCCGGCTTCACGGAAGGTCTGAACGGGATGCCGAAGGAGATAAAATTCAAATATGTCGCCGATAACGCCGCCGGCAAAGATGCGGCCAAAGCGGTAGAAGAAGCGATACGTTCGAAAGACAGCCTTGACAGGTTCGGGCATTCCACGCTCGGCACGACGCCGCGCCGCCTGACAGACCTGATAGGTTCGCTGTGCGACCTGACCTCCGGCTCCGGAGACAAGGGAACGCCGGTAGTCTACATACAGGGCTACTTCGACAACTATCTCGATGACTGAGCTTGAGAACGCTGTTCCGTTCAGCGGCATAGACCCCCGCGGACGGGTCAAATTTTCCGTGCTCCTTGAGATGTTCCAGGAGATGGCGGATATCGATGCATCGAAGTTCGGCCTTTCGGTCTCGCAGACTATGGAGCACGGCGTTTCATGGGTACTGCGCAAGTACCGCGTGGATCTGGAAAAGTACCCGACAAAAGAAAGCGGCTCTCTTACGATAAAGACCTACGCCGAGCCTTACAGGAATCTTTTTTCGCTGAGAAGCTTCAAGCTAAGCGATGCAAAAAACGGATATATCGGCTCCGCCTATACTTGGTGGGTGCTTGTCGACTTTGCGAAGATGCGCCCGCTGCGGCTGGACAGATATGAACAGATGAAGCCTTTTATGGAGCGCATCACGGAGGTATTGCCGGAGGACGTAAAGGTCCCCGCCGTGGAAGCCCCCTCGCTGGAAGAGCTCTGGAAGGTGCGCTGGAACGATCTTGACGTGAACGACCATACGAACCATACCGTATATTTCAGCTGGGCGCTCGACAGCGTGCCGGACGAAGTACCGGAAAAAATGTCGCCGGTATTCGTCGAAGGCGAATTCCTGCATCCGGTGCCGCGAACCAGGGTGCGCTGCCTGACGCAGGAGGTTCCTTCCGCCGAAGGCAGGGAGTTCCTGCATTCGCTGCGGCACAGCGAAGACGACACAGAATACGCCAGGCTGTTATCACGCTGGAAATAAAAGTAATACGTATCCTTTGTATCAAAAGCGGGGCTTTTGCGAAAAGCCCCGCTTTTGATTCGCTGTCTTTGCTTTTTGCGCGCGCTTTGCTATAATCCGATTCAATCGGTTGCATCAGAGGTGTTCGCAATGAAGGTCACTATGCAGGATGTGGCAAATCGCTCCGGGGTGGACAAGGCTACAGTCAGCCGTGTGCTGCGCGGCGATCACCGCATTTCTGAAAAGACCAAGATGAAGGTCATGGAAAGCATCAGAGCGCTCGACTACAAGATAGACCGCAATGCCAGGAGTCTTTCCACCAGTTCAAGCGGCCTTATCGGGGTCGTCGCGCGTACGCTGAACGTGCCCTGGCTCGGAGCCTTCCTTGCCGGTGTCGAAAGGGCGCTTGCGAACTCTGAATACGAGATGCTGCTCAAATCCACCGGCGGAAATGACGTGCGTGCGCGTCATATAATCGGGACTTTAAGCGAACGCAGCGCGGAGGGGCTTATCTGGTGCGACGCGGGTACGCCTCCGCTTACCGCGGAAGTGCCGGTCATCTGCGTAGGCTTTGCCGCCGCCGGCGCCTATTCCGTGACGGCCGACGAAGACGGCGGCCCCTCATTCGAGACCGGCGCGCTTGTCGGCCGCATGATGCTTAAGATACTGGCCGGGCGCCCTCTGCCCGGACGCGAGATAAGGATAGTCCGCTCCGAGGCGCCGGATGCAGAAAGCTAAGATCCTCTTGCGTTACGCTAAGAAGTTTCTCTGTGTGCTGTTTATAATATTTCTGCCCTGTTTTTCCTCCGCGGCCTTCTGCGGCGGAAGATCAGGTGCGCCTGATATACACGGTCCCAAAATATCGGAGCTCTCGATGATCATAATATCCAATCCCGACGCTCAGATAATGGCGGCTGAAGCCGGCGAGCTTGATATAATGGGGGACATAGCACGTCCCTCCGACATCGACAGGCTTGCAGAAAACAAAGAGCTTGCGATGTCCACAGCGCGCGGCTTTCATGCATTCTTCCTGCTGCTGAACAACAAAAAGAGTCCCTGGGACAGCGCGGTGTTAAGACGAGCCGCCGCTATGTCGATAGACAGGAGCAGCATCGTCAGAATGATATTCAGCGGCTACTGCGAGCCGATAAATTCGTGGCTCCCTCCGGTATCGCCGTGGGCGCCAGCCGCAAGCGCTGCGGATATTTACGACCCGCAGGCGGCGCGCGAACTGCTCAAAAAAAACGGTTATTCATGGACTCTTTCCGGCAGGCTGACCGCCCCCGACGGCAGCGAAGTGCCGCCGATGAAGCTGCTCACCCCTCTTGCGAGAGTGGCGCCTACTACGGCCGAGCTTGCCCAGATAATAGCCGATTCCCTCTCTGTGATCGGGATATCCGCGGAGACCGAACCGATCGATTTTTCAGTGATGATAAACCGTCTGGACCGTAAGGATTATTCTATGGCTGTGCTGGCATGGGGAATGGGGCGAAATCCAGATTCTCTCTATTCGTTTTATCACAGCTCGATGGATTTTGAAGGCGGATACAATATGACGGGCATAAGCGATGCGCGCCTCGACAAAGCACTTGAAGCGCTGCGCGCGGCGCCGGATGAAGAAACAGCGCATGAGGCCTCTGCCGAAGCGCAGCGCATACTGGCCGAACTGATGCCCTCCGTGCCCATTTACAGCCGCCTTTCGGTAGCCGCGGTCTCGAAGGAATGGAAGAACATATTTACGACAGACAGCATAACGGCCGACAATATGTGGACGCTGCTCGGCGCCGAGCCTGCCGACGGAAAGGACCGCCCGCTCAGGATGCTGCTTGCCGAAGAGCCGCGCAACCTAAATCCCTTTACCGCCTCCTCCGCCTACTCATGGCAGGTGCTGGGGCTGATATACGAATCGCTTCTTACGACGAACCCCTATACGCTGGAAAACTGTGACGCGATAGCGTCATCA
>JAEEGL010050714.1_pt1 | contig 11318 bp, 7 predicted proteins | sample 9134231 | NCBI WGS metagenome assembly JAEEGL01 (sample SAMN16246548, study PRJNA631951) | gut metagenome | biome: gut microbiome; feature: rumen; material: fiber-attached | host: Bos | place: Iran: Karaj | collected 2018-10
GCGCCGCGCCCGCATGGAGGGCAAGAATGCCTGCTGGGTGCCCGGCACCGACCATGCCTCCATCGCCACCGAAGCAAAAGTGGTGAAGAAACTGGCCTCAGAGGGTATCAAGAAAAGTGATCTGACACGCGACGAGTTTCTCAAGCACGCCTGGGACTGGACCCACGAGCACGGTGGCATCATCCTGAAGCAGTTGCGCCGCTTAGGTGCCAGCTGCGACTGGGACCGCACAGCATTCACGATGGACGAGACACGTTCGGAGAGCGTCATCAAAGTGTTTGTCGACCTCTACAACAAGGGGCTCATTTACCGTGGCCTGCGTATGGTGAACTGGGATCCGAAGGCGCTGACCGCCCTTTCGACCGAAGAGGTGGTGTACAAGGAAGAGCAGAGCCATCTGTACCACCTGAAATATTATCTCGCCGGTGAGGTACACTTCGACAATGAAGAAGCGCTGAAAGCCGAGGGCAATGTCATCCACAAGGATGAGAAAGGCTACTACGCCGTGGTGGCCACCACCCGTCCTGAGACCATTATGGGCGACACCGCCATGTGCGTGAACCCCAAAGACCCGAAGAACCAGTGGCTGAGAGGCCAAAAAGTGATTGTGCCTTTGGTGGGCCGCGTCATTCCTGTGATTGAAGACCGCTACGTGGACATCGAGTTTGGTACCGGCTGTCTGAAAGTGACTCCCGCCCACGACACCAATGACTATATGCTGGGCAAGACCCACAACCTGGAGACCATCGACATCTTCAATGCTGACGGCACCCTCTCTGAGCAGTCGCCCCTCTATGTGGGCATGGACCGCTTCGACTGCCGCAAGCAGATTGTGAAAGACCTGAGCGCCGCCGGTCTGATGGAGCGCATCGAGGACTATACTAATAAGGTGGGTTACTCGGAGCGCAACCCCGACATCGCCATCGAGCCGCGTCTGTCGCTGCAGTGGTTCCTGCGTATGCAGCACTTTGCCGACATCGCCCTTCCACCGGTGATGAACGGCGAGATGCAATTTTATCCCGCTAAATACAAGAACACCTATAAGAACTGGCTGGAGAACATCCAAGACTGGTGCATCTCACGCCAACTGTGGTGGGGTCATCGTATCCCAGCCTACTACTACGACGAGGAAGACCACTTCGTGGTGGCAGAAAATGCTGAGAAAGCCCTTGAACTGGCCCGTGAGCAGTCGGGCAATGCACAGTTGCAAGCCTCCGACCTGCGTCAGGACGAGGATGCCCTCGACACCTGGTTCTCGTCCTGGCTGTGGCCTATCTCCCTCTTCGATGGCATCAACAACCCGGGCAATGAGGAGATCAGTTACTACTACCCCACCAGCGACCTGGTGACGGCTCCCGACATCATCTTCTTCTGGGTGGCCCGTATGATCATGGCCGGTGAGGAATACATCGGCAAATATCCTTTCAAGAACGTATACTTCACTGGTATCGTGCGCGACAAACTGGGCCGTAAGATGTCCAAGAGCTTGGGCAACTCCCCCGACCCCATCATGCTGATCGACAAATATGGCGCCGACGGTGTGCGTATGGGCATGATGCTCTCGGCTCCTGCCGGCAACGACATCCTCTTCGACGAGACGTTGTGTGAGCAAGGCCGCAACTTCAACAACAAGATATGGAATGCTTTCCGTCTTGTGAAAGGATGGGAAGTGGCCGACATCGAGCAGCCTGCAGGCAACGCTACCGCCACACGCTGGTTTGAGGCCAAGATACGTCAGACCAGTGCGGAGCTCGACGACCTGTTTAAGAAATACCGCATCTCCGAGGCCCTGATGGCTGTCTACCGTCTGTTCTGGGACGAGTTCTCCAGCTGGTATCTGGAGATGATCAAGCCCGCTTATGGTTCGCCCATCGACCGTGCCACCTACGACAGCACATTGCGCTACTTTGACACCCTGCTGAAGATGCTTCACCCCTTCATGCCCTTTATCACTGAAGAGTTGTGGCAGCACCTTTATGACCGCCAGAACGGTGACAGCATCATGCGTGAGTGTCTGGAGGTGTCGGCACCGACGGAAGAAGACCAACGTCTCTCTGACGACATCGAGCGTGTGAAGCAAGTGGTGTCGGGTGTGCGTATGGTGCGCAACCAGAAAAACATTGCCCCCAAAGAGCAGCTTGACCTGCTGGTGGTCAACACCAACGCTTACCACCTCTATGCCGACATCATCAGCAAGATGGCCAACCTGAAGACCTTCACTGTGGCCGACAGCAAGCCTGGTGACGCCGCACAGTTTATGGTGGGCACCGACGAGTTTGCCGTGCCCCTTGGCAACCTGATCGACGTGGCTGCCGAGATCGCCAAGCAAGAGGCCCAACTGAAGCATTTGGAAGGCTTCCTCGCCGGCATCGAGAAGAAACTCGCCAATGAGAAATTCGTGGCTCATGCGCCAGAGGCTGTCGTGGCTCTGGAGCGCAAGAAGCAGAGCGACTCGATAGAGAAAATCGCCTCGCTGAAAGTCTCGCTCGCCGCGCTGAGAGAGAAGCTATAACATTTCATGGGGGTGTGTTAAAAAATATAGTTTTATGGAATTTACTTGTATTTACACACTCCCCCTTACCCCCTCTAACTTAGAGGGGGAGCTGATTACCCCAGCGAACGCTCTGTTTCATTCTTTCATCAATCATTGCTCTGCAGTGCATACCAATTCCCCCTCTAAGTTAGAGGGGGAGCTGATTACCTCAGCGAACGCTCTGTTTCATTCTTTCATCAATCATTGCTCTTCAGTGCATACCAATTCCCCCTCTAAGTTAGAGGGGGCAAGGGGGAGTGTGTTCAAGGTGAGGAACACACAAATGAGATATTGTCATTACTATTTCTACACATCCTCATTTTGTTCTATAGATGAATACATTTAAGATCATCTGCATCTGCCTGCTGACAATACTCATCCTATTGGCAGGAGTGACCGTATGGGGAAGTTTCTTCATGCTGGATGTCTCATTGGGTGACTTATCGGGCAAAGACCCCGACGGGCGGAGAAATGAGGTGAGAGAACAGCATCCCGACACCTACCACTGGGCAGACAGTCTGATGCGCGCCCATGTGATGCGCGACACCATGATGATCACCCACGACGGGCGCAGGCTTCATGCGTGGTATGCCGCTGCCGAAGACAGTACTGACATGACTGCGGTGCTGTTGCACGGTTACACCTGCAACGCCTGGACCGTGATGAACATCGCACAGATGATGCGTGAGCGGATAGGACTGAACATCTTCTTGCCCGACTTGCACGGCCACGGGAAGAGCGACGGCGACGAGGTGCAGATGGGCTGGAAAGACGCCCATGACGTGTTGGAATGGATGCCCATCGTGACCCATCTCTTCGGTGACAGCGCACAGTCGCGCATCGTGATACACGGCGTCTCAATGGGCGCTGCCACAGCGATGAATGTCTCCGGTCAGGAGGACAATCCCCAGATCGTCGGTTATATCGAAGACTGCGGCTACAGCAGTGTGTGGGATGAATTGAGCGGCGAGTTGGAAAAACAATATGGCTTAGGAGAGTTTCCACTGATGTATACCACCAGTCTGCTATGCCAGTTGAAGTATGGCTGGAGTTTTGGTGAGGCTTCCTCACTGGAGATGGTGAAACACTGCAAGAAACCGATGCTGTTCATCCACGGCAGTGATGACGATTTCGTGCCCACGCGGATGGTGTATGCGCTTTATGAGGCGAAGCCCCAGCCCAAAAGTCTGTGGATATCGAAGGGCAGTGGACATGCCGCCTCCTTCACCGACCACCCAGAGGAATATGAGCAGAAAGTGAGGGAAAGCTTGAAGATGAAAGATGAAAAATGAAAGATGAAAGATTAAAATGAGAGTATGGGAAAATGAGAAATAATAAAAGGTAAATGAAAGATAACTATATGAAGAAGACATTACTACTGACAATCATCCTGGCCTTGTCGTTGACGATGGAGGCACAAAACCTACAGAAAGGCAGCTATGGATACCTCTACTGCCACATGAGTGACCTGGGAGAATATACGGCCTATGCTGTGAGCCGAGACGGATACCACTACGAGGACATCAATGGCGGCAAAGCCATCTTCGACCCCGAGGAACACGCGCGCATCGAGGGTGGCACGCGCGATGCCTACATCACCCGCACACACAATGGCAAAGGCTATATCATGGTGACCACCGACATGTGCGTACGCAAATCAAAGGTGTGGGACAACTATGGCATCGACCTGCTGCGAAGTAAAGACATGGTGAAATGGGAGTCGGTGACATTTGACTTCCGTAAGGGAGCCTCTATCTTCTGCGACCCAGAGTCGCCCGACCCCTACAAAGACTACAGCACCATCAACCGGGTGTGGGCGCCACAGATATTCTGGGATCCCACTTATGTGTGGAGTGACGGCAAGCGCGGTGGTTACTTCATCTATTACTCACTGTGGAACCGCGCCGAGGAGGCCTACGACCGTATGTACTACTCCTACGCCGACGAGAGTTTCACCCGCCTCACCAAACCCCGTCTGCTCTTCGACTGGGGCTATGCCACCATCGACGCCGACATCAACTACCTGAAATCTGACGGACTTTTCCATATGCTCATCAAGAAAGAAGGTGGCAAACCTGGCATCTATACCGCCACGTCGAAAAGTCTGACGGGACCATGGAGTGAGCCTGTGGAGGACGACTATGTGAGTTTTGAGGGTAATAAGAAGTGCGAGGGTTCGTCGGCATTTCAGTTGATCGGCGATGACACCTGGCGTGTGGCCTATATCGAGTACTCCTCACGTCCCAAACACTACCGCATCTGCAAAGCCGACCGATACTTGCGCAATTTCTCCGACCCTGTAGACATCCAAGGGGTGACAGGTCCTCAGCACGGGTCGTTTATGCGCATCACCAAAAAAGAATACAAAAGGCTGAAAAAAGCGTTTGGAGATAAGTAATAATCATTCATAATCATCGATAACACGGTTCATGAAATCCATCATGGGTTTGGCGGTGGAGAAGACGTGAGCCATCGGTTCGAGCCACTGGTCGCCCTCAAAGAAATCGTCGCTGACAGTGGTCCAGCAACAGTAGTTTTTCATGCGCAGGTATTCGATATACTTGTAGTCTTTGGGGAATCCTGCCGGGCAGGTTTTCAGCATTTCAAGTCCGAAGCCACGCTGGCTCTGGTCGAAATCGCCACCTGGCGTACCAAAGATCCGCAGGAAATCCTCATTTCTGACACACCTGAGCCACTCCTCCTCATTGGCCATGATCTCGTTGCGGCAGGCGGTGAGGATGGGTGTCGGGAGATAGTAGGAGCCGCATGCCAACATGCAATGACCGGGTTCTAAATGGATATAGTAGCCTCCATGGAGCGCTTTCTTGCCATGGGCTGCGATATATGCCCCCAGGTGCCGTTTATAGGGCGACTTGTCGGGAGAGAAACGAGTGTCACGGTAGAAACGATAAGTGGCGTCACGCAAAGTGATGTGGGCTATCGAAGGGTCGAAAGCGGCAATGCGTGTGATGGCTTGTGCGATGCCCGCCTCAAAATCTTCTTTGGCGGCGAGATATTCTGCCTTGTGCTCCTGAAACCAGGGGCGGTTGTTGTTGGCAGAGACAGCGGTGAGAAAGGAAAGGATCTTTTTGGGGGTCATGGGGGAGGTTTTTAGGGGTGGCTGCGACACTGTCGCAGCATAGACAACATTTCTATTTGAGGGAGGGGCTCCTTTTGGGAGGGGGCTGCTTTTTGGGGGGAGGCTCCTTTTTTGAGGGAGGCTCTTTTTTTTTGAGGGAGGCTCTTTTTTTTGAGGGGAGGCTCCTTTTTTTGTAATCAGAGGATTTTGGGGCAGATGGAGGAGAAATCGCACTGGTGGCAATGGGGAGCACGGCTGGTGCACACATATCTGCCATGAAGGAGGAGCCAATGATGCGCCTTAGGGATGTCAGCCTCAGGGATGTTTTGGATGAGGTATTGCTCCACCTTGTAAGGAGTATTGGCATCACGAGGCACCAACCCCATCCTGTGACTGACCCTGAAGACATGCGTGTCAACGGCCATGGTGGCCTTTCCGAAAGCCACCGCCTGCACCACGTTGGCTGTCTTCCTTCCCACACCCGGCAGTTTGACCAAGTCATCCGCGTCGGAGGGCACTTCCCCTTGGAAGTCTTTGACGAGCATCCTCGCCATCTCCACCAGATGGCGTGCCTTGGAGTTGGGGTATGACACGCTGCGCACATACTCAAAGACCTCATGCTCCTCTGCCTCAGCCATCGCCTTGGCATCAGGATATTTCTCAAAGAGAGGCGGTGTGACCTCATTGACTCTTTTGTCGGTACACTGTGCGCTCAGGATGGTGGCCACGAGCAGCTGAAACGGCGAAACGAAATGCAGTTCGGTGGTCACCTCCGGCATTTCCCTTCTGAAATAGTCGAGCAGGTATTGGTATCTCTCCTTTCTTCTCATGCTGTATACCTCTATAAGGTGTGTTTTGTAATAAAAAAAGGGATGGTGAATTGTCAGATAAAAGGCAGGCTCCATAGAGTCTGCCTTTGGTCGATAGATATGGTGTGCGTATGCACCCTATTATTTCTTCTCCTCCTTGGTCTCTGTGATGGGCTTTGACTTATAAGCCTTGTTGAGACCAGCGACCACCTCAGCGGTGATGTCCATCGACTTGTCGGCCAGAAGGATATTGTCGCCCTGCTTGGTGAGGATCATAGAGAATTTCTTGTCTTTGTTGTATTGGGCGAGGAAGTGCTCCAGACTGTCGTGCAGTGCCTCGTTGAATTTCTCAGTCTGCGACTGCAGTTCAGCAGCCAGACGGTCGCGTGATGCGAGATACTGCTCCTGCTGTCTCTGGATGGCAGCCTGCTGGCTCTCAGCCTCAGCACGGCTTGAGAAACCATTGTTCTGGAGCTTGTTCTGGAAGTTCTGAGCGGCTTTTTGCAGGTTCTGCTCCTGTGAGCTGAGCGCATTTTGTATGTTCGTCCCTCTCTTCTCCAGTATCTTCTGATATTCCTTGCAGAAATTATACTGCGTCATGATGGAGTCGACCTCCACGTATGCTATTTTCAGTGTGGTGCTGCCCTGTGCCGGTGCGGCAGCTGCGGGTGCGTTGTCCATTTTGTTGGCATCCTGGCATGCAGACATAGCGATCATCGCCATTGCTGCCACGGCCAAAGTACGAATCGATTTTTTTGTTGTCATTTCTGTTAAAAAGATAATTTTCACATATTTTATTTATATACTCTTTCCTTCACTTTGGATTGGCGTGTGCGCTGCTCCCTGTCCTGATCCATGACACAATGTATGCCTCTGTCTCGCATGGCCTTGCTGTCGTGGATATGCTGTGACTCAAAGTGTCCATTTTTTTTGAAAATCACTTTTACACTAAGCAGCAGCATAGCGATGGCAAGGATGGCCAATGTGACAAGAAGTATTTTTAACATATTTATTTGTTCAGCGTATGATTTTTATGCCATTCGCTTGGCAAGCGAATATATTTTGTGTATCTTTGCTGTGAAACAGCGAAGATACTACGTCTCGGCATAAAAAATGAATGAATTCATTTTGTTCTGCTCTCGACTTTTCGTATCTTTGTCGTTTGAAATGCAAAGATAGTGCAATCTCGTGGCAAAACAAAATAAAAAAGCAAGTTTTTAGTTTTTTTGCAAATCGAAACGTAAATATTCACACCAATCAATAAAAAAAGAAGATATGAAAAATGCAGAGCTGACACCGAAATGTGTTTTTGACCAATTTGCTAAGATCAACTCGATACCCCGCCCATCAAAACATGAGGAACGGATGATCGACTATCTCGTGGAGTTTGGCAAGAGCCGTGGCCTGGAGACCAAAGTGGACGAGACAGGCAATGTGCTCATCAAGAAAGGAGCCACCCCTGGTTTTGAGAACCGTAAGACTGTAGTATTGCAGAGCCACATGGACATGGTATGCGACAAACTGGTGGACATAGAGTTTGACTTCCTGAATGACCCCATCCAAACCTACGTTGATGGTGAGTGGCTGAAAGCAAAGGGCACCACCCTGGGCGCTGATGACGGCATCGGTGTCGCCATCGAACTGGCCATTCTCGACAGCAATGACATTGAGCACGGACCGATCGAATGTCTTTTCACCCGTGACGAGGAGACAGGACTGACCGGCGCCTTTGGTCTTCAGGCAGGATTTATGTCTGGCGATATGCTCATCAACCTCGACTCAGAAGACGAAGGCCAAATCTTCGTGTCGTGCGCTGGCGGCATCACCACCCAGGCCCGTTTCCCCTTCACCTATGAGGCAGCCCCCGAAGGTCTGTTCTTCCTCAAGGCATCGGTAAAGGGTCTGACCGGTGGCCACTCTGGCGATGATATCAACAAGAAGCGCGCCAACGCTATCAAGATTCTCTCACGTTTCCTTTACACGACACAAGAGAAATATGGCGTGCGCCTGGCTCGTTTTGAATCCGGCAAGCTTCACAATGCCATCCCCAGAGACGGCGTCATCGTATTCGCTGTACCCGCAGACAAGAAAGAAGAAGTGCGTGCAGACTGGAATATCTTCTGCAGCGAGGTGGAGGAGGAGTTCCACGTCACCGACACCGCCATGGAGTTTGCGATGGAGAGTACTGCCCCCGAGGCTGTCTTCCCTGCCCCCATGTCCACAGCTTTCATCCGTGCCATGCAAGCACTCGACAATGGTGTCTTCTCCATGTGTCAGGATGAGGAGATCTCATGGCTGGTGGAGACGAGCAGCAATGTGGCCAGTGTGCAGATCAAAGACGGTGCCCTGTGTGTAGTAGCAAGTCAGCGTTCCAACGTGATGAGCAACCTGCGCAACATGGCCAACACGGTGAAGGCCCTCTTCCAGTTGGCAGGCGCAGAAGTGATCCAGAGCGACGGCTATCCCGCCTGGAAGATGAATCCCAACAGCGAGTTGACCAAGATTGTGGTGGAGACCTACCGCGAGTTGTTCAAGAAGGAGCCCAAGGTGCTTGGCATCCATGCCGGTCTGGAGTGTGGTCTGTTCTCAGAGCGCTATCCCGGTATGGACATGGTGTCGTTTGGCCCCACACTTCGTGGCGTACACTCCCCCGACGAGCGTCTGCACATCCCGACAGTCCAGATGGTATGGGATCACCTGCTTGAGATCCTGAAGAAGGTTCCGTGCTAATTTTGGAGTTGATAAGTTAATTGTCTAGTAGACAAGTAGACGAGTTGATTGAAAGGGTAATCCCCTACTCTACTAATTACTAATTATAAATTACTAATTATTTGCAACCCTCTCGCCTCTTTCTACTAATTACTAATTATAAATTACTAATTATTAATCCCTCTCACCACTTCTCCCCTCCTTTGGAGGGGCTGGGGGAGGTTTATTTTAGGTATAAAAAAATGCCCTGGCAGATAGTATCACTACTGATGCCAGGGCCAACCTTTTAAAAAACTACCTATTGAATTTATGATGTCTCTATATTGCTTCTAATATTTATGCGAGCATTCTGCTCATATACTCCCTGATATTGCGGCGTGCCGCACCGAGTCTGTTTTCCACACTTTTGTATTTAAGAGAGAGTTTGTCAGATATTTCTGACACTTTCATTCCCTCATACACATTCATCCGGTATATCATCTGATGCGTGTTGCTCAGCCTTGCAATGCCCTTTTCCAAGAGCTCGGTCATTTCCTGGGCAGAGTAGACAGACTCCATGTCGCCATAGGTGTCGAAACTTTTGCACAGATAGTGCTCGTATTCGTCTACCGACCTGCGGTGCCGCCAATAATCATACAGTAGATTTCTGGTCACAGTGTATACCAGACATGGCAATGTGGTCTCTGTGATCATTTTCCCTGAAGAAAGGATACGCAGAAACACATTCTGTACGATATCCTCAGCATCTTCCTCACACGAGAGTCTCTTCAACACAAAAGCCTTGATCTCCTCATAATGCGAAGAATAATACTCAGTCACGGCCTCATATCCTATAGATGAATGAAAAACGAGTTTTCCCTCCATATTTCTTTGACTATAAAAGATGATACCAGCTGAGGTACTGAACGCGCGTGTTTGTCATATTGCAATACCCAAATGTCTGCATGTGTCCAATAAATGGCATCAAAGCAGAAAACGGATATGCCTATTTGAGTGGCAAAGTTAAGAAAAAAAAGTGATACGCCCCTCGTTCAAATATTAAAAAATCATAATTCGTCGTTGGCACTTGGAAATCAACGGCAGGTGGCAACTGGAAAAACATGAAAAATCCGTCTTGGCACGGAATTTGCAGAATTGATGGAAAAAATAGAATATTTAAATCATCACATTATGCAGAAACAAAAAGGAAACATTGGAGTAACGACAGAGAATATTTTCCCCGTCATCAAAAAGTTCTTGTATTCAGACAATGAGATTTTCCTCCGTGAGATGATCTCCAACGCAGTGGATGCCACCCAGAAACTGAAGACACTGAAAGAAAAAGGTGACTTCAAAGGCGAGCTGGGCGACCTGACCGTACAGGTGAAGCTCGACAAGAAGAAAGGCACGCTGACCATCAGCGACCGCGGTATCGGTATGACCGCAGAGGAGATAGACAAGTATATCAACCAAATCGCTTTCTCGGGCGTCAACGACTTCCTCGACAAATATAAAGACAACGCCAATGCCATCATCGGACACTTTGGCTTAGGTTTCTACAGCGCCTTTATGGTGAGCAAGAAAGTGGAAATCGTGACACGTAGCTACCGCGACGACGCACAGGCCGTGAAATGGAGCTGCGACGGCAGTCCGGAGTTTGAGATCGTAGAAGCCAAGAAAGAAGACCGCGGCAGCGACATCATCCTTTACATCGACGATGACTGCAAGGAGTTTCTTGAGAAAGAGAAGATAGAGGGTCTGCTCAACAAGTACTGCAAATTTATGTCCGTACCTGTGGCTTTCGGCAAGAAAAGCGAGTGGAAAGACGGCAAGATGGTGGACACCGACGAGGACAACATCATCAATGACAGCGAGCCGATGTGGACAAAGGCACCGAGCACGCTGAAAGATGAGGACTACAAGACGTTCTACCGCAAACTCTATCCCATGCAGGACGAGCCCCTGTTCTGGATACACCTCAACGTGGACTTCCCCTTCAATCTGACAGGTATTCTGTATTTCCCGCATATCAAGTCGAACATCGACCTTCAGCGCAACAAGATACAGTTGTACTGCAACCAGGTGTTTGTGACCGACCAGGTGGAAGGAATCGTGCCGGAATTCCTGACCTTGCTCCACGGTGTGATTGACTCGCCCGACATCCCCCTGAACGTCAGCCGCTCCTATTTGCAAAGCGATGCCAACGTGA
>JAEEGL010225291.1_pt1 | contig 11318 bp, 10 predicted proteins | sample 9134231 | NCBI WGS metagenome assembly JAEEGL01 (sample SAMN16246548, study PRJNA631951) | gut metagenome | biome: gut microbiome; feature: rumen; material: fiber-attached | host: Bos | place: Iran: Karaj | collected 2018-10
CTGTCCATCATTTCCTTGATTTCATCCCAAGATAGTGAGAGAGATTGCGAAAGAAGCAAATCTGGCTGTGTGCCAGTGAGTTCGTGCATCTTTCTCGCCATTGGTTCACCGGACCCGTATATTCGCTTCATCAGATTCTCATAATCTTCAACAGACCGATCTTGCTCCATCTGGATCCACCAAATGTCCGCTTTTCCCTCCGGGAAGTTTGTCGTGAGATAAAGTGTAAAAGGAATATGGTACCGTTTGAAAATGGGGAAGGCATTCGTATAAACATCTCGGAACCCGTCGTCGAAGGAGATGTTGACCCGCTTTTGTGGCAATATCGGTTTCGAAAGGAGTATTTCGTCAATGCTTACAAAGGTAAATTCCGCGGCCTTATACTTGTTGATTAATTCTTCCAAATAGTCGGGTGTGATCTCCAGTTCCCGGTTGCTAGGGTAAATGCTTCGTTGTAAGATCACCCGATGCAAGCACCAGATTTCACCTTGGACAGGATGAAACAGATGGGATATCTTATTCGCCAGTTTGTGAATCATTTACCCAGTAATAGCCCTTTGATCTTTTTCTTAAGACTTTTGTACCCCTTATAAACGGGAAGGAGCCCGATCTTGTCAAAGAAAAAACTGAGTCTTTGTGTCCGGGTCCATCTCTCGGACTCCCATGTGGCGGCATTATGATGATATGAAACGCTGAAGTCGGGATTTACACAGAAGGCGTGACCAAACAAACCTGTCCCATACACGACCATTCCGTCGCCAAAATGCTGCGTTTCGTCTTTATATCGAAATCCGCGCTCTGCACAGTATCGTGCAACCAGGCGATCATTGTTTACCCAATCACGATAATGCAGGGCGCGGTCGGGAGTTGCTTCAACGGAATTATAGTAGTCGCGTATCTTGACGATCATTTCAAAGCTGGGACAACAGCCCATGGTGGAAGTCAGTACTTCCAGTCGGGGGACATCCTTTGTTGGATCAATGGGAGTGCCATCTTCATTCAAATAACGCTCTGCAATTCTTTCTTCTTTAAATTCGTTGTAGAGCTCTATCGCCGTGAAGAAGTTGCAATCCAGGTATTCATCAAACCGTTTGAATACTTCCACGTCCGTGTCAAGATAGATCCCTCCATATTGTGATAACACATTATAGCGGCAAACGTCAGAAGCAAGAGCATATTTTTTTACCTCGCACGCGTACTTGGCCAGGGGGTGTTGCTCCAAGTCAAAGGTGGATTCATCCCAACGCATGATCTGATAGTCGGGCATCAACTTCTTCCAGCCCTCGATACACTTCTTCTGAGACTGAGGCATCAGTCCTTTGCCGAACCAGCAGTAATGTAGTATTTTGGGGATCATAGGAGATGCAGGTAGTAATCTCTAATCAACTTATCGTTTTTTTGAGCAACGATTTCTAACCCAGGTAAACGGACTGAGAATAAAACGTCCAACCCGATATGCTTTGCTATTGCGAATCGTTCTTTCTGTCTCAAAATACATCTTTCTTTTTTCCTCACTCACATATCCTTCACTTACCTTCATAATGAGATCAGCAAGGACGGGATCTTTAATGTATGTGCTATATAATTCGGGAAGGGGTCCAAAACGCTGGGTAAGATAAGAAAAGGTGCGCGTTAGTCCTTCTGTTTGAATAACATTATTTGTCCAGGATTCGGTTGCGTTAAATGCTTCGGTATAATCTGTTCCATAGTAGCCAAGAGACGGAACATAAGGATGTCCGGCTTTTGATGCAAAATAGGAAAAAACTAGGTCACTGCTGGGACAATTGAGCATGACATCTTTATCAATGCAATCGAGATATCCCTCGAAATAGCCAAACTTGGTTAATGAAGCCTCACCACAATGGCACATCCTTCCAAAACAAAAGGAATGGTTCCCACAGATAGGATTATTGGGATATAACAGATGCATTGACCAAAAATCTTGTATCATCGTAGCAGGATAAAGCATATCGTCATCAACATTGATAACACAGGCATCTGGGTACCGCTTTAGGGTTGGGAGAAACTTCTTGTATACTTTTGTGTCTTCGGTCCTATACACCTCAATACTATGATCGTCGATGTATGCTTGGACTACAGGCGGGATAACTTCATCAAAAGCAAGATTTAAAACAACCATGTCTGGTGGCAGGGTTTGGGCAAAAATCGTATCTAAAACCTTAGGAATATTGCCTATGCGCTTTGACCACGTAGTTAATGAGACAATTATTAATTCTTTTTCCATTTAAACAAAAGGTTGAATCGTGAATACTATTCCGTTAGATAATGATACAGGTCATAATTGTCCATCACGGCCTTGATTTGTTCGTCATTCCGACAGTTAGACTCATCTAAATTCTCAATGGATAAGGCATTATTTCCTTCTGGGCAGATCTCAATGTAATCACAGCCTTTCCTCGAGTGTGTAAATGCTTTTGATATACTTCTTCCGGATAGCCATATCATTGCGTTAATCCAAACGTCATCAGCATATGGACACAAGGACATATATGCATCCTTGTTGAAAAAATCATCTACAAAACAATGTGGCGGGAATAGTGTACCAGCACCACTTGTCAAGAAATGAAAGTTAGACTTGCATTCCGGGTATACTAATAGATCCCATTTAAGATAACTATTGGGCTTTTGTTCATTATCAACTGTTATCCGATGCATTCGACAAGCACAAATATCATTCGGATTATCCTTATGGCACTGGATAAGGTTCTCTAATAGATCAAACTCATACATCAAATCATCATCGATAGTAACAATACACGCATCAGGAAATCTTTCCATTGCTGGTATTATTTTTTTATATGATTTGATGTCTTGGCAAAACTCAACTTGTAATCCTCGAGTCTGTTGTCTTTGAAGAGTTATCGGCAAAGCTTTTCCTTTAAACTCATCTTCAGCGAGCCACAAAATGATTCTGTTAGGTTTAATTGTTCCTTGCATAATGGATTCTATCGCAAGAAAGACCTCATTAATCCGCCGTCCATAAGATGTTAAAGAAACAATTATCTCTTCATTACAATGTCGATTGCTTGTAATCCCGGGCTCTTCACAGGATAATACCTTCTCTTTCAACCAATCTGTTCGTCGGGAGATAGAATCAGACTTGACTTCCTGAAGCAATTCCGCTATAAGAACTGCATTCTCATTGAGAAGCCGTTTGGTATTCCGGTCGTGCCTTATTTGATTCTTTATGAAACGAATTATCCCCATGATTATAAAGAGAAGTTACGAAAATAAATTGTTGCCTTAGTGGTAATATAATAAAACCCTAATCGAAACAGGTCATAATAGCGTTTTCTTTTTTTCGCGTCTTTCATTCCTTTCTTTAGGTTTTGCACAACATCTTTATCTCTAACATCCTTGATGCTGTTTGGTATAACAAAATCTTTATAAAGTGAGTTGTTGAAAGCCCAAACTGTATATGCCCATTGAATCTTGTCATTCTCCGTAATTCCAATTCCGCGTCGGTAAACAGAGGATATGACGGGGAGGTAATGGATGACACCCCGTGTAGCAAGACATGCCCATAAAGCTGTGTCCAAAGCTGGTTTGCGTAGTTTCGCAAATTCAAAGGAAAACTCATACTTATAAACGACAGACGCAGTCGGAAACTGCCGACAAATAAAAATCTCATCAACACTAATGTCTTTCTCTGGATTTGATGAGAATGGAAACATCTCATTAGTCCTGACATCGAGCCAGTATCCATTTTCGGCACACATACTATATTCCGGGTGTGCCTCCATTAACTTAACTTGGCGAGAAAGCTTATACTGATCAATCCAATAGTCATCACCTTCGCACATTGCAACATATTTCACATTCTCTGTCCACTCTTTGAAATATGGATCCTTTGCCTTTTTCCTATAGTGGTTGTACTTCAACAAAAGAACAGTAAAAAAACAATTCTGGTTGGTATTATGCTGGGCATAAATAAGAATGTAGTCTTCTGTCTCTTCTTTTCTGACTACAGTATCATCCTCGAGCCTGAAATGATCAGATAGATAGCGCCTTATAATGTCGGGTTCCCCATCGGTACTCGCGTCATCAACAATAATACAGACAAAAGGGAATTCCGTTTGCTGCATCGTGAACCCATTCATGGCATCTTCGATATAAGATGCTTGATTGTAAGTCATGCATCTTACACAAACGGAGAATGAGTAGGTATGATCCATTATTTACGATCTAAGTAACTATCATTCAATAAAACAGCCATTTGGGAGTAACACCTCTCCAAGCCATAGGGTGCTCAAGATTCATATAATCAGCGAGAATAGCCGCGACATCGTATTGCATTACAGGTACATTAATTTCTCCAGGAGAGATTCCTTTGCCCAGCAGAATTAATGGTGTTTCTAGGTCCGAAATGACAGGCTGTCCATGTGTTTTGTCATGTCCACCATGGTCAGAGGTAATAACGAAAAGGGTATTGTCGAAAATCCCCGCACTGACACATGCATCGACGATATCCTTGATTATAGAATCGATATGGGTCAATTCGTTCATATAAGCGTCCGTATACCAACCAATGGTATGCCCGATCTTGTCCGGGTAATCCCAGAAGAAGGCAGCGACTGCAGGTTTCTTTTCCATAATATAAGAAATGGCAGCATCTTTCATGAGTTCACTCCCGACATCCGAAACAGCAAATCCTTTGACATAATTGAAGTCATTCATGTCGAAAATGTACCACATCCCATCCCACTGGTAAAAGTATCCCATTTCCCTTTCGGGGAACGCTTCTCTGTAAACGGAGAAGAAAGATGGGAAATTACCCTTTTCATCAGTATAAGTTGAGCTGAATGCCGGTTTCTTTGTATCCCAGGCAATATATCCGTGTGCTTCAGGACCCGCGCCCTTGAACATAGATGCCCAATTGCAAGCACTAGATGTTGGCAAGATGGAGCGTTTGTGCATAGTCCATGCGCTCTCAGCAAGTTTGCTTTTGAGGAAGGGCATGTCAGCTGTCTCAAAGGATGATGCTCCCCAACCATCAAAGGCCAAAATGATGATGTGGTCAAAATAATCTACATTCTCTTCCGCATGCGCATTGGGTGCGCAAGAAAGCGCAATGAGAAGTACAAAAGACGCTAAAAACGGATTAAGGAAAATCCGGCACATGATAATTACTGGACGATGTTGTTATATAGATTTCTGATGACACTGATATCTAGTCCAACCGGGTTGTTTTTCAACCGTATTGGATTGACGGACATTGAAAGCGTTTCAAGATCTCCGAATCTATTGTTTGATACAGGCCTGCCCAAATCTAAACCTGTCATCATTTCTCTAAACAGGACAATCGCTTGCTCTGTTATATCAGTACCCATAGCCTTCGCGATAACCGAGAAAACACCTTTCAGGTATTCTTCCCCTCGAGGATCAACTATCTGATCCATGTTATGAATCATATAATCCCAAATCTCGGGAAGACAGACAGCAACTGCGTGCCCGTGGGGTAAGCTATACAAGGATGTGATCTTATAACTCATAGCATGGGCGGTCGTAGTTTGCGCGATATTGATCGCCCTTCCGCCATAATTGGCGGCATGCATGATCTGCTCAGCAGCCTCATCGTCGTTTTCGAAAATGTACTTCCGCCAGTTGGCCATGATCAGTTCAACCGCTTTCTTAGAATACCTCTTGCTCTCATCGGTGCTGTTAATAGACCACCAGGACTCAATACCTTGACAGAGAGCATCCATCATCGTGCACTTTTTCTGGTAAAGAGGCAAAGTCTTCAGGACCGAAGGCTCAAGGATGGCATAATCCGGAAGCACTCCATCGTTGGTGACGGTCTGTTTTGCCCCCTCATAGTACATCACGGCATTATGGGTGGACTCGCTCCCGGTTCCGGCTGTAGTCGGGATGGCAATAAACGGAATCTTACTCCCTTCAATAGGTACACGTTGGGATACCAGAGGCGGAATCAACGCAGCATCGCCTTCTTCGGCAAGAACCGCCAACTTGATGCACTTGGCAACATCGATAGCGCTTCCTCCGCCGACAGCCAGAATTGTATCACAACCAGAGGAGAGAAAGAGATGGATTCCGTCACAGACCTGCTCATAGAGAGGATTTGGGGTAAACCCGGAAAACATAAGCTTCTCACCCACAGGTAAGGACTCCAAGACGCCTTTAATGTTGAGGAAGGGATAAGATGAATCCACGACCATAAACAGTCTCTTGCATCTGACTTCGGCCAAAACCGTCGAAAGATGAGAAATACCGTTGATAATCTTCTGCATAGAGTCAGTCTTTAAGGAAAGCCATCAAGGCCTCTTTATTTTGGATGGGTGTCGTCGTGGGACGTCCAAGGTCTTTGCGATTCCCTTTCTTTACTTTCACCTCAACGAATGTCGGACCCTGAAGATGCTTGACCTTGTCCAGAACGGCATCAAGATTGGCAGCGTTATCCACGCTGAAAGTATTTGGGTAACCCACGGCTTTTGCAACCGCAGGCAAGTCGATATTCAGACCGACGGTGGGCTGACCGCCGACAGAATCATGGGCGCCATTGTTGAACACTACGTGAATGTAGTTCTTGGGAGCCTTGCTGGCAACAATCGCCATACTCCCCATATGCATAATGGCGGCACCATCGCCATCGAAACACCAGATGCGCCGGTCTGGTTTCTCAAGAGCAATCCCCAGTGCGATTTGAGAGGCATGGCCCATGGATCCAACCGTCAGGAAATCCCGCTCATGTCCTTCCCCTTTGCCGGCACGATACTCGAACAATTCGCGACTGATCATCCCCGTCGTTGAAACGATGACGTCTCTATCACCAAGGGCGGAAGCGACAGTTTGGATGGCTTCTTCTCTTGAAAGGGTCAACTCATTCTTGATGACATTCTGCAAGGTATAAGCCATGAATGTATCCTTCTCAATGATAAGGGCATAGACTTCGTGTGTAGCCTGCATGTGTGCAATGGCATCAGAAACCTGCTTGCCTGCAATATCCTCGTCCTTGCTCAAGATGGAATAGCCTACTCCCATCGTCTCAAGAAGGCTGATCGTTACCTTCCCCTGTTTCACATGCTGCGGCTCATCATGGACACCCGGGCGCCCTCTCCAGCCGATCAGAAGCAGTACGGGGATGCCATACACGTCCTTATCGGTAAGTGAAGCTAGAGGGTTGATGATGTTTCCCTCTCCGGAGTTCTGCATATATACGCAGCCGATCTTTCCTGTAGCAAGGTGATAACCGGCAGCTAGACCGATGGCGCCTCCTTCATTCGCGGTAATGATGTTGTGCCTATCATCCAAGTTGTCGGAGATATAAGCACACATGTTTTTCAGCAAACTGTCGGGGACGCCGGCAAAGAAATCAATGCCGTAGGAGCCAAGAGTGTCAACAAAGAATTTGGGATCGATCATGGCCTACTCCTCCGGAATCAGTGTGATGATATCCTTGATGGACATGCATTTGTCGTCGCATTCCTTGGCTCGGTGGTGCTCCAGGATGGTCCGTGCCGCGTCCTGCATAGCCGGGAACCCGGTGCGGGTAAGTTGATTGGCGTAAATGACGATATTCACGCCACGTGCCTTGAATTCATCCTCCGTAACGGTATTGAAGGAGGTAGGGACTACGACAATCGGGGTTGTGGAATCTCTCTCACGGAACTTGGCCACGAACTCAAAGATTTCCGCAGGATCCTTTTTCCGGGAGTGAATCATGATTGCATCGGCGCCCGCCCCTACGAAAGCGAATGCGCGAGTCAGGGCATCTTCCATTCCCCGTTCCAGAATCAGGCTCTCAATGCGGGCACAGATCATGAAGTCGCGGGTCTTCTGAGCCTTCTTACCTGCGGCTATTTTGGTGCAGAAGTTTTCAATGCTGTCTTGCGTTTGCTTGACTTCCGTTCCGAACAGGGAGTTCTTCTTCAATCCGGTCTTATCCTCGATGATGACCATGGATACGCCCATGCGTTCCAGGGAACGGACCGTGTAGATGAAATGCTCTGTAAGACCACCCGTGTCACCATCGAAGATGATGGGCTTGGTCGTGACCGCCATGATGTCATCAATGGTGCGGAACCGGCTTGTCATATCCACGAGTTCGATATCCGGCTTCCCCTTGGCCGTGGAATCGCAAAGAGATGAAATCCACATCGCATCGAACTGATAGGTCTTCCCTTCTTGAAGAACAGTGGTTTTTTCGGCAATGAGTCCGGTAATGCCACTGTGGGCTTCAATGGCTGTGACAAGACCTTTCATGTTGAGGAGTTTGCGCAGTCGTCCCCGACGGATATCCGGCATCGCAAGCTCTGCTCGATGCATCTTGTCCAGCTCCTTGTATTTTGGGTCAGAAGAGTAAGGATACTCCACCAATTGACCGCCATATTCAGAAAGGACGTCTATGACTTCCTGGCGGATGGGCTTCTGGAATCCGTTTACCCAATCATCTCCGTGAACGACATAGTCTGGCTTGAGGAAACGGATATTCTCGGCATAACTCAGCGTCTTTTGCTCAACCACATTCTCCACGCCGGCGATATTAGCGACCAGGGCCTTCCTTTCCTCGAAAGGCATTAGAGGGAATCTACGGAAACTGGCTACCGCCTCATCAGAGAGCACGCCGATGGTCAGGCGTCCAAGGCGTTTTGCTTTCTTGATGATGGCAATGTGGCCTGTGTGGATGTATTCTGTGCTGAAACACATGTACACGGTGCGCTCATTAACCTTGCGAAGTTTCTCCGTCACGATCTTGAGGTCTTCGGGAGTGTCGATTTCCGCACAGAGCATATCCTTGACATCCAGCGGCTTGATAATACAATGATTTGAAACCTCATTGAATGCTTTTTCCGCATAACAATTACGGTTGTTCGCCTCGCAATACTTCTCTATAATATCCAGCCAGATCAGCCAGTCTGCTTTCTTGATTTTATAAAGTGGCTGAGCTGCCATCGCATTATCGAAGAACTCAATGCCGACCTTCTCGATCCGTTCATTCTTGATGACAGCCTTGAAGTCTTTCTCGGGAAGGGGGAGGGTACTGCTGACTGTCATGCAACTGTCTGGGTTCTCAACCACATCTTCGAAAACAAGATTCTCAAAGACAAGGTCACCATGCATCAGGATAATATCATCATCCTTCAGGAAATCCTTTGCGCAATAAATGCTATAGATGTAGTTTGTTTTATCGTAGATAGGATTGTTGACAAAGGTAAACTTCAGCGGAAGATGGAGGAAGTTACAATAATCAATGAGCACTTTGTCGTAATACCCAGTCGTCATGACAACCTCGTCGATTCCATATTCTACGCACTGCCGAAGTTGGCGGCTTAAGATAGTGTTAAAATGGGAGACCTCAGTCATACATTTTGGATGTTCGCTCGTAAGAACGCCCATCCTATGGCCAAGACCCGAGTTAAGAATCAGTGCTTTCATCTATTTCTTTTCTTTATCCCACAGAGCCTTTATATATTCCGTATATGGCTTTTCCGTATCGAACACAGATGTGCTATGCCATTTCCCTCTTTCCTCGACTGGAGGGAGGGTCATATAATCCCCATAGATGATACGTAAGACTAGGTCGTAATCTTCGGGGATGAAGACGGAATGCCCATACAAGGAGATTTCGGTGAGATTGGTGAAGCAAGACCGGGGGAAGATTCCCCGCTGCAGGTCATACATGATATTGCTCAAGGTAATGCATCTGTCGGAGTCTACGGAGTCCTTCTCCTTGATAATCGTCCTCTCTAGCTCGTTTATTACTTCCTTCCCTGGCCGGATCACTGGGAACTGAGAGAGAAACTGCATGTCCCTTTCTTCCGGGTGGGGGTTAGTCCTTCTCATTAAGGTGCTGCATTCGCGAATCAATCGTTCCACTTTCTTAGAGTCCTGCTCGAAAGTCTCTTGGTTATAGTTGTCCAGGATAAAGATATCCAGAGGAATGCCTTGGTTGAAATTGCTGTACCGGAAAGCATAAGAGAGGGCCGTCGTGTTGCTGTTCCTCACTTTTGCATATGAATACAGATAGCCATTTTCGCCAGGAATCTGCAGGAAATAGGGTGGCTGGAATTCATCTTTTAGAGTCTTCAATACCTCGTAATCTTCCCGAAGCATGAAAACATCGACATCATCATCCCAGGGAATAATGCCATGATGCCGGATTGCACCTAGCAAGGATCCGTAGGCCAGGGTATATTTTAGGTGGTGTTTACGACAGACCTCATCAAACTTGAACAACAAGTCCAAGGAAACCGCCCAGAGTTTCTTCCTCTCGAAGTCGACTTTGAAATCGCAGATTACCTCCTCCTCGAAGAAGGTTTCAGGAAGGATGCCGTCCTTTAAAATGCGTTCAGTTTCATTCATGAATCAATCGGTAAATGGGAAATGGTACATTCAAGCAACAGTTTGTTCCGGTCTTTCCTTGTTTCAACCAAATGAAATCCTAGGTGATTGTAAACATTCAGTGCTTTTGCATTGTTTTCATCGACTTCCAGTCGAACGGTGTGAATGCCCTTTTCTATTCCTTTGACGACAAGGAGTCGGAATAGTTTTGATAGAACACCTTTCCCTTGAAACTCTCGTTTTACACAGACATTGGATATGTATCCGGTAGGAGGATTATTCGTATAGCAGCTAATCATCCCTACAATTTCTTCCTGATTTCTACAAATAGAGAAATCAGAAAAAGTAGAAAGCTTCCTAGCATATGCATCGATGTCGACATGCAAAGAAAGGGGGATCGGGAACTCATCATTTGTTTCGATGAGAAACTGCCAGACTTCCTCGAAGGAAAGCTTACCGAATGAATACAGAAGCGGCATTATCTCGTCTTGATCTTGAAGTACCGATCCATGTTTTCGATGATGTCGAACATCTCCTCCTGGCTCTTATACTTTAAAATCAATTCACCAACGCAGTCCTGGGCATCCCGGTACTTATGGATCGGATCGCCCAGCCGAGTGTCTGTCACATAGTCCACGAGGTGCTTCTCTCCGAACTCTTTCCCGTACTCGATTCCGTCGTAGAGCCCGGTCTCGTTGGAATGAGCCATATAGTTGGACCAAAAGCCCTTGACCGGCGCCATCTTCAAGTCGGAGCAATCTTCTCCCATTGCCGCCTTGATGACATAGGGAACCATGTCTACACCTGTGGCCAAGGCAGTAACCTGAGGAATGAGACTTCCCCCGCTTCTTGCACCCAGTTCCAGGATATATACTTTACCATCCTCTCCGTAAATTGCCTCAACATTGTACGCATTGGATTTCATCCCCAACAAAGAAATCAAACGTTGAAGATCCGTAGCAAGCGTATCAATGACCTCCTGGGGCATGACGGTTGGC
>JAEEGL010592614.1_pt1 | contig 11318 bp, 8 predicted proteins | sample 9134231 | NCBI WGS metagenome assembly JAEEGL01 (sample SAMN16246548, study PRJNA631951) | gut metagenome | biome: gut microbiome; feature: rumen; material: fiber-attached | host: Bos | place: Iran: Karaj | collected 2018-10
CCGACGCCCGAGGAAGTCGTCGAGTTCGCGACCAAGACCGGCTGCGACTCGCTCGCGATCTCCATCGGCACTTCGCATGGCGCCTACAAGTTCAAGCCCGAGCAGTGCACGCGCGATCCCAAGACCGGCAAGCTCGTTCCGCCGCCCCTGGCGTTCGACGTCCTCAAGGCCGTCGAGAAGCAGCTTCCCGGCTTCCCGATCGTCCTGCACGGGTCGTCTTCGGTCCCGCAGGAGCATGTCGACACGATCAACAAGTTCGGCGGCAAGCTTCCCGACGCGGTCGGCATTCCCGAGGAGCAGCTGCGCAAGGCGGCGAAGAGCGCCGTTTGCAAGATCAACATCGACAGCGACTCGCGTCTCGCCATGACCGCGGCGATCCGCAAGCACTTCGCCGAGCATCCGGAGCACTTCGATCCGCGTCAGTACCTCACGCCCGCGCGTGACGCGATGAAGGAGCTCTACGTCCACAAGATCGTCAAGGTCCTCGGCTCCAACGACAAGCTCTGAGCGTTCAGGCTGACGGGGGCGCGTGGGCATCCACGCGCCTCTCTTGTCGGCCGCCGCCATTTGCAGTTGAGGTAATCCGAACCTGGAAGGATAGATAAGAGAAATGACCGAGAAGAAGAAGTCCGCCTATGCACAGTCGGGTGTTGACATCGATGTGAAGATGAACGCCGTCGGCTCCATAAGGCAGATGGTGGCGGAAACCAAGACACAAAGCGTAATCGGTGGCATTGGCGCTTTCGGGGGCCTTCACAAGGTGCCCGCCGGCAAGGACCAGATTCTTGTCGCGTCCACCGACGGCGTCGGCACGAAGCTCAAGGTGGCTGCGATGATGAAGAAGCACGACACCGTCGGGCAGGACATCGTCAACCACTGCGTAAACGACATTCTTGTGCAGGGCGCGAAGCCCCTGTTCTTCATGGACTATCTTGGCACAGCCAAGGTCGACCCCGCCGTGTTCAGGAGCGTCGTGTCCGGCATCTGCAAGGCGTGCAAGGAGAACCACATGGCGCTTCTCGGCGGCGAGACGGCTGAGATGCCCGGGCTGTATCCGCTTGGCGAGTACGACCTCGTCGGCACGATAGTCGGCAGCGTCTCGCGCACCGATCTCATCACTGGCAAGTCCATCCGCGCCGGAGACGTCATCATCGGCTTTCCGTCCGGCGGCCTCCAGACCAACGGCTTTTCGCTTGCCCGTCGCGTGATCTTCGATGTCTGCCAGTATTCGTGGAAGGACAAGCTTCCCGGCACCGACCAGACTTTCGGCGACGCGCTTCTGGCTGTCCACAAGAGCTTTCTCAGGCCTGTGTCGGCGCTCATGGCCGGCGTCAAGATCAACGGCATGGCGCACATCACGGGCGGCGGCTTCCCCGACAATCTTCCCAGAGTGCTGCCGAAGGCGGCGAATGCGGAGATTGACCGCGCGAGCTGGACTGTTCCGACCATATTCAAGTTCATACAGAACCAAGGCAAGGTCGATCGCGACGAGATGTACCGCGTGTTCAACATGGGCATCGGGTTTGTCGTGATTGTCGCGAAGAAGGACCTCAAGAAGGCCACGAACATACTTCGCGCGGCGCACCAGCCGTACAATGTCATCGGCGTGATCCGCAAGGGCTCTGGCATAGTCACCTACAAGAACTGAGCGAAGCTGCGAGAGCTTGATTCGCCCGTTCGCCCGGCCGCTTCGGTCGGGCGCGCTTTTTATAGGACTCCCCTTGCCGCGTCGCATGAAGCCGCCTCCTGCGAGCGGACTTCGCGATGCCGTGGCGCCAGTGCGCAGTCATAGCCGCGGCCTATCGGCGAATCACGGGGCTTTCTATTGGCGCTGACGCGGCGTTTCGTGGTATAATATGCGCCCAAAAGGCTGCCATGAAGAAAATTGACGCACATTCGCATATCGGGAACTTCGGATCGTGGGCGCGGTTCGACTTCGACCCTGCTCGTCTCAAGGAGCAGATGGCCGAGTTCGACATCGAGAAGACGCTTCTCGCGGGCGCGGGGTTCCACGACAACCGCTCTGTCATAGACGCCTTCCAGAAGGCGCCCGACCTTATCGTGCCCGTCGCCTGGGTCAAGCCCGGCGGCGCCGCGGAACTCGCCGAGATCCGCCGGCTTGTCGAGCGCGACGGGTTCCGCGCCGTCAAGCTGCATCCGCTCTTCGACGCGTACTGCGCCGACGACACTTTCGTCGACCCTGTCCTTGACCTTGCGGAGGAGCTGAACATCCCCGTCTTCATTCATAGCGGACATCCCCCGTTCTCCCTGCCATGGCAGATTGGGTGGCTCGTCGAGCGGCATCCGAACGTCAAGGTCGTGATGCTGCACATGGGCCATGCGCACGGCGTGTATGTCGACGCGGCGCTCAAGACCGCGCGGCGCTATCCGAACGTCTATCTCGAAACGTCCGGCTCGCCTATGAGCGTGAAGATCCGCGAGGCGTACGACACCGTCGGTTCGGACCGCGTTCTCTTCGGCATCGACTCGCCGTTCCACGAACCTAGCGTCGAAATCGAGAAGATCCGCGCAACGCACCTTTCCGAGGACGCGCTTCGCCGAATCTACCACGACAACGCGGCAAAGCTGCTCGGACTATGATGGCGGAGGGAATTGACAGAGGCGAGGCGCTGGCGCTCCTGAGGCCGGATCGCAGAAGCGAGCTTCGCCAGAGGGCTCACGAGACGACCGAGAGGTGCGTTGAGAAGCGGTTTGACTTCTGTTCCATAATCAACGCGCGTTCGGGGCGATGTACCGAGAACTGCAAGTGGTGCGCGCAGTCCGCTCACTGGAAGACCGGCTGCGAGACGTACGGCTGGGTCGGAACCGAGGCGTGCGTCAAGGCGGCGAAGGACGCCGCGGCGAACGGTGCTGACAGAATCGGCATCGTGACGTCGGGCCGCGGCCTCTCCAGAGAGGATGTCGAAGACGTCTGCGCGGCGTTGAGGGCGATGCGCGAGGCGGAGCCGGAGATCGGGCTTTGCGCGTCGCTCGGGCTTCTCTCCGAAGACGATCTCGCAAAGCTCAAGGCGGCGGGGCTCCAGCGAGTCCACTGCAATCTCGAGACGGCTCCGTCGCTCTTTTCGTCGCTCTGCACTACGCATACGACGGCCGACAAGCTCGCGACGCTGCGCGCCGCGAAGAAGCTGGGCTTCCAGATCTGCTGCGGCGGCATCATCGGAATGGGCGAGACGGACGAGCAGCTTGTCGAGTTCGCGTTTGCGCTCAAGGAGGTCGAGCCCGACTCGATTCCCGTCAACGTGCTGCATCCGATCGACGGAACGCCGCTTTCGAACCGCGGCATCCTTGATCCCGAGCGCGTGGTCGACTCCGTCGCGCTTCTGAGGCTCGTCAACCCGTCGACGCCTCTCCGCTTCGCCGGCGGACGCCGTGACATGAGCGACGAGACGGCTGCGAAGTGCATATACGTCGGGATGTCGGCCGGCATTGCAGGGCCGCTTCTCACGACACCTGGCGCCGACTATGACGACGACAGGTCCCTCGCCGTTCGCGCAGGCTATGCCGTCGGTGCGCGTCGCCAGTCCCTCGGCTAGGACAAGGCGAATCATTACAGTATTACGCGGCATTGTCACATTCCTTTACATAGCGTGTAAAGGAATATGACAGAAATTGGTCGTTTCGCCCTTGGCACGGGTTGTGCAATTGGGTTTCCATCATGAAACTCATAATTGCATACATCCAGCCCGAGAGGCTGAACGCCGTCAAGCAGGCACTCTTCGCCCGCGACATATACAAGATGTCCGTCACGAATGCACTTGGGTGCGGGCGTCAGGGCGGCTACATACATATGTATCGCGGCGCAACAGAGGAGGTCACGCTCCACAAGAAGATGCGTCTTGCGATAGCCGTCAACGACGACTACATCCAGAAGACGGTCGACGCAATCGTCGAAGGCGCCCGCACGGGCGACATCGGCGACGGCAAGATATTCGTCCTGCCAATGGACGAATGCGTCCGAATACGAACTGGGGAACGAGGTCCGGACGCGATAGGATAGCGAACACACAAAAGGAGCATCAAAATGGAACCTGAAATAACCTCTGCAGCCGTTCAGACCAACCTGAACGTCGTATGGACTCTCATAGCCGGCATACTCGTGTTCACGATGCAGGCCGGATTCGCGCTCGTGGAGACGGGCTTCACCCGCGCCAAGAACGCGGCGAACATAATGATGAAGAACCTCATGGACTTCGCGGCCGGTTCGCTCGCGTTCTACGTGCTGGGCGCGGCGCTCATGTTCGGCGCGTCGAAGGCGGCAGGCTGGCTTGGCTGGGGCGGGCTCGGAATGCCGTCGCTTGCGACTGGCGAAGGCGTCTGGGACTGGACGTTCCTGTTCTTCCAGACGATGTTCGCCGCCACTGCCGCGACGATCGTCTCTGGCGCGGTCGCCGAGCGAATCGAGTTCAAGAGCTATCTCATCTACTCGATTCTGGTCTCTGCGGTCGTGTACCCGATAAGCGGGCACTGGATGTGGGGCGGCCTCGCGGGCGCACAGTCCGCAGGCTGGCTTGAGGGCCTTGGCTTCCACGACTTCGCAGGCTCGACGGTCGTCCACTCCGTCGGCGGCTGGATCGCGCTCGCCGGCGCCATCGCGCTCGGTCCTCGCATCGGCAAGTACCGTCCCGACGGCTCCGCCAACCCGATTCCCGGCCATGCGCTCGTCCTCGGCACGCTCGGCGTGTTCCTCCTCTGGATCGGCTGGTTCGGCTTCAACCCCGGCAGCTACACCGCAGGCGTCTGCTCGATCGGCCGCGTCGCCATGACCACCAACCTCGCCGCCTGCGCCGGCACAATCGCCGCGCTCGTGACCGCCTGGCTGATCATGGGCAAGCCCGATCTCACCATGGCGCTCAACGGCTCGCTCGCGGGCCTTGTCGCGATTACCGCTCCGTGCGACGTGGTGACGGCCAATGCGTCGGTGGTCATCGGGCTCGTCGCGGGCGTGCTCGTCGTCCTGTCGGTGTTCGCCCTCGACCGTCTCCACATCGACGACCCTGTCGGCGCTGTGTCGGTCCACTGCGTCAACGGCGTCTGGGGCACGCTCGCCGTCGGACTCTTCGCCGCACCTGTGTCGGCCGGATACGGCAACGAGATGGTCGGCCTCTTCTACGGCGGCGGACTCGGATTCCTCGGCGTGCAGGCTACCGGCGTCGTCTGCACCGCGGCCTGGGCGTTCGGCACGGGACTCGTCATCTTCTTCGCTCTGAAGAAGCTCGGTATCCTGCGCGTCAGCGCCAAGACCGAACTGAAGGGCCTCGACCTCGTCGAGCACGGACAGGACGCCTACGCCTCCTTCCAGTTCTTCTCGAACACCTAATGGTACAGTGTGCATCATCCGAAAACCATGAGTCAAGGTAATCCAATCATGAAAAGAGCAGTATTCGCAGTTGCCGTCGCCGCGTCCCTCGCGGCGGCGGCGGAAGAGACGGAGGGACTCGTCAAGGACGAGAAGGGCCCCGTCTCGGTCTCCGCATCGGTTGACGTGCTGAGCGACTATGTCTGGCGCGGCACCATCTGCAACGGGAATCCCGTCTGGCAGCCTGGCGCCACGCTTTCCTACGACGCCGGGGACTTCGGCTCGATATCGGCTGCGGTCTGGGGCAGCTTCGACGCGACCCACAGGCGCGGCACCGCCACCAGAAGCCGCCGCGCCTGCGGTTGCCAGGAGATCGACTACACCCTCTCGTACGCCAATTCGATAGGTCCGGTCGGCGTCGAGGCGGGACATGTCTGGTATGCGTTCCCGAACGGAAACGGCAGCGGCACCGAAGAGCTCTACGCGACCGTGTCGTACGAAAACCCGGTCGCGACGCCCTCGGCCTCCGCATACTGGGACTACTCCGACACCGCCGGCAACGACGTCTCGGCCGTCTACTTCTCGTTCGCTCTGTCGCGCGAGTTCTCGCTTACGGACGAGCTGACGGTCACGCCGTCCGCCTCGCTCGGCTTTGCCGACCACGCCTATACCGATTCGCGCGGAGGCGCCGAGCTCACCGACCAGACGATCGGCGTCTCGGCGGCATATGCCGTGACCGAGAACGTCTCGTTCGGCGCGCAGATCAACTATACGTGGACGCCTTCGCACACTCTTCGCAAGGAGGGCTACATGGGCGAGGGCGAGCATCAGCTTGTCTGGGGCGGCGTAAACGTCACACTGACGTTCTGACGCAGCGAGCAAAGCCGTGAAGGGCTTCTGCAAGATTGCGGCGGCGACGCCGCGGCTCCTTCTGGGGAATGCCGCGGCGAACGCCGTGGAGGCGGCGAGGCTCGCGCGCCTTGCCGCCTCTGGAGGAGCGGCGGTTGTCGCGTTTCCGGAGCTTTCGCTGACAGGCTACACCTGCGGCGACCTCTTCTTCAGGGAAGAGTCGCTTGACGCGGCCGAAAGGGCTCTTGCGGACTTCGCGCGCGCCACTGCGGACCTCCCGATCATCTCGATAGTCGGCTTCCCTGAAAGGTCCGGCTCGGCCGTCTACAACTCGGCCGCCGTCGTCTGCAGAGGAGAAGTCGCGGGCGTCGTCCGCAAGAGGAGCCTTCCGACGTATCGCGAGTACTACGAAGCGCGGCAGTTCACTCCCGCGCCGCGCGACGAGCAGCCAAAGGTCTTTGACGCCGGCGGGTTCCGCTTCTGCGTGGAGATATGCGAGGACCTCTGGACTCCAGTGCCGCCGAGTTCGCTCGCCGCGGCCAGCGGAATCGACGCCGTGTTCAACCTCTCCGCCAGCACGGACTATCTCGGCAAGGCCGACCGCCGGCGCGACATGGTGCGGCATCAGAGCCTGCGTCTCGGCTGCGCATACGCAATGTCCTGCGCGGGTGTCGGCGAGTCCAGCTCCGACGCCGTGTTCGGCGGCGATTCGATGATCGCAGTTTCAGGCGGAATCGCGTCCGAGAACGCGCTTTTCGCGAGGGATTCTTCAGTGGTCGAGGCAGTTGTGGACGTGGAGGCCCTTCGCTACAGAAGGCGAAGCTCTACGTCGTTAGCGTCCATTGAGGCGCCGGTGCAGACCGTTGCGATCGACGTGCGGCTTCCGGAGGCCGAGCCGACGCAAGTGTCGCGCTCCCCGTTCGTCGACAGCTTCGGCGAGAAGGGCTGGCATCGCGGCATTCTCTCAATTCAGGCGGCGGCGCTAGCCAGGCGCATGGAAAGCGCGCATTCAAAGAGGCTTGTCGTCGGCGTTTCCGGCGGTGCGGACTCGGCGCTTGCGCTGCTCGGGGCCGCCGCCGCGCTGGACAGGCTTCAGCTGCCGCGCTCGAACCTCCTGGCAGTCGTCATGCCGGCTTTCGGCTCGAGCGACGCCACCCAGAAGACCGCCGCCGCGCTCGGACGCGCAGTCGGCGCGAACTGCCGCGTAGTGGACATTCGAGAGGCGTGCCGCCGCCATCTCGCGGACATCGGGCACTCCGAGGACCTGCACGACATCGCCTACGAGAACGTCCAGGCCCGCATGCGCACGATGGTGCTCATGGACATTGCGAACATGGAGGGCGCTCTTGTCGTCGGCACGGGCGATCTTTCCGAGATAGCGCTCGGCTGGAACACGTACAACGGCGACCACATGAGCATGTACCAGCTTAACGCGTCTGTTCCGAAGACGATGGTCCTTGGAGCGCTGCGCCTGATTGCGGAGGAATCGGCAGAGCCGCTTCGCTCTCTTCTGGCCGGCATCGCGTCCGCTCCAATCACGCCTGAGCTCGTGCCAGGCGCCGCGGCGAACGACTCCGAGGCGCGGCTTGGACCGTACGAGCTGCACGACTTCTTCCTTTTCCATTATCTGGCGGACGGCGCCGACGCCGACAGGCTTCTTGCGCTTTCGCGCATCGCTTTCAGGGGCGCATACGACGACGAGACGATAGACCGCACCCTCAAGACGTTCCTGCGGCGCTTTAGGCAGTCGCAGTACAAGCGTAACTGCGTGCCTGACGGACCGAAGACCACGCTGTCGCTTTCGCCTCGCGCCGACTGGCGCATGCCAAGCGACGCCTCCATGTGAGCAAACGGGCTCTTCCGGAATGCAGGTGCCCATGGTTGTGCCATGTTGTCTGGCTCCGCCCGACATCTTGATGGTTTGTCTTCTCGCACAACCATCCCCAAGGCTGTTGTCGGGCTAGTTGCTCTGGGGAAGGGGTGACGGCTGTGTCATCATCTAGTGGTTTCCTGTTGACCAAAAACATAACTGCCCATATCCGGAAACGCATGTGTAGACAGCATGTATTTGGAAATTTGACAATTCCCCTGTTAGTTTTCGGATGCCACACTATGGTATAATGCGGGGCATGACAAAGACTGTTTCATTGATGATGTTCGGGGCATGCCTGCTTGTGGGATGCTCTTCCAGCCGTTTCTCCACAGCTCAGAACGATGAATTGTCTCTCCTGATGCCGAAGCCTCGCCACACGCTCCGCAAAGGAGGTGTCGCCGCGCAGGCAGATGCCGCTGTCACGGTGAAGCGCGGCGCAATCGACGGCGCGCCAGATGCCGTGCGCGATCAGGCGTACCGTCTTGAGGTGGCGGCAGATGGCGTCGTCATCACGGCCGGCGGCGAAGCGGGCGAGCGCTATGCGCGCGCCACGCTCGACCAGCTGCGCAAGCTCTCCGGAGGCAAGTCGCTTCCCGCATGCACGATAACCGACTGGCCTGCTCTACGCTGGCGCGGATTCATGAACGACTACGGGCGCAACTACCAGAGCATGAAATCCATCCGCGACACGCTCGACCTTATGGCGGCATACAAGCTCAATCTCTTCCACTGGCACCTCACCGACTACCACGGGTGGCGGCTCGAGTCGAAGAGATACCCGCAGCTGAACCGTCCACAGGCGATGAAACGCCACATCGGACAGTTCTACACTCAGAAGGATTTCGTGGATATCGTCCGATACGCCGCCGCGCGCGGCATCATGGTGATTCCGGAACTTGACGTGCCCGGACACTCCGAGGCGTTCAGACTCGGCATGGGCGTAGAGAAGATGCACACGCCAGGCGTGGACAAGACGATCTGCGACCTGATCGACGAACTCTGCTCGCTCCTTCCGGCAAGCGAAATGCCCTTCATCCACCTCGGCACCGACGAGGTGTGGTACGACTCCGAGAAGGTGCCGGACGAGTGGTACCAGCTCTGGGCGAATCAAGTGTGCAAGAACGGACGCACTGTCATCGGCTGGTGGCCCGGACATCCGCTTAAGCCCGGCGGCACTGCCGTTGCGATGGTATGGGGTCAGCGCGGCGAAGCCACCAACACTCCGTATGCATACTTCGACACAACCAAGAGCTACTACCTCAACCACATGGAGCCGGAGGAGATACTGCGCGGCGCCGCCTACCAGATGCCTTGCCGCTGGGGAGCGAACGACCCTCGCGCGCTCGGCGCTCTCATCAGCGTGTGGCACGACGACATCGCGCCCGAGACGATGGACGTATGGAACCATGTGGCGATCGTCCCCGGTATCGTCATGCTTGGCGAGGCGTTCTGGTGCGGACGCGACGTGAACCGTCCTGACCTATGGGCGCGCCCGCCTGAGGCGGCGGACCGCGACGCATGGCGGCAGATGCATCTTGAACGTCGCGTGCTCGCCCAGCGCGACCGCGTGCTCGGCCCTGACTTTCCATATCCGTTCCAGTACGTGAGGCAGACCGACATGCGCTGGCGCCTCACCGATGCGACGAGCGGAAAAGTGCTCGGCTCCGCTCTCGCTGGCGCCACAATGACCCCGCACCATTGGCTATTCTCGCGCGACGAAAACGAAAATCTGCTCACCAACCTCACTGGCTGCGTTGTAGCCGAAACCTGGATCAATAGCGAGACGCGTCAGGGTTGCGGCGCTTGGATCGGCTTCACCGGCTTCAGCCGCTCCAGCGGCCGCAAGAGCGACAAGCGGCTCCCCGACATCGGCGAATGGTCGCGCCACGGCGCAAAGGTCGAGATCAACGGCAAGTCCATTCCGCCGCCGAAGTGGGGCAACCCCGGCGCAAAGTGCACCAACGAGACGCCATTCACCAACGAGGAATACTATTTCCGCGATCCTACGCCGATCACGCTTGAAAAAGGCTGGAACCATGTGAAGCTCACCATCCCGAAGAACGATGCGCATGGACGCTGGACGGCAACCTTCGTGCCGCTTCTCGGCACAAGCGCACATCCGCGCGAAGTTCCGGGCCTCACCTATTCCGCTACGCCGCCGATTCGATAAGCTCCGCGCCCTTCCTGAATCCGGACGTGCTTACGCTTGACGACATAGCAGATCGGTAGGCGGCATATTCGGGGCAGTCGCAGGGGATGGCGAGATCGCATCTCATGGGATTCGAGAGCTTCATCCTCGATCAGCTCGCCAAGGGCTTCAGGCTGGACTTCGGCCTGGTGTCGTTCTATCCAAGGCTGTCGGGCGGACTCTCGAGCCGCGATGCCGATCCCGAGGCAGACCGCGCTCTTCGCGGGGATTGCCGTGATCGCGGCGAACTTATGGAACGTGTTCACGAGACTCGGCGACGACGGCACCACCGCGAGGCCGTCACCTCCCGTCCAATTCTCTAGTCGTGCGTCGCGTGGCTGTCGCGCCATGCGCGGCAGGGGATCGACACAATCTACACCGCCATGTGCGAAAGGGTCCGTGAAATCTACCGCGCCATCAGCGCTTTTCTGTCCAGGATCTCGGCTGCGTTGCTCGGCCCCTTGCGGCCCCTGCGGGGTTCGCTTCGCTCAGGCGACCTGATCGCTTCGCGACAGGCGAATGTTGAGCCTCGAAGAGCGTCTCCAGCGCATAATCGCGCACGCATTCCGCGAGTACGGCACGATCCGTCGGATGTTCCCTCCCGACATCGGCGGCCAGATGACCAAGCTGCTTGACTGAACCGGCAATCACACGGAACCATAGCATCTTCAACCCGCCAACTTTAGCTGACGGGCAGATGCACTATTGACTTCAACTGCGATTTTTAGGTTTACGTTGGAAATCGGATTTCGTAGGTTTTCGCCGCGTCCTCGGCAGATTCAGTTCCGTGCGCCGTCCGCGGCAGATGCTGCGCTCGGTTTCGCGAAGATGCTCCCGTGCGACTCGCCCCCTCGCGCATTCGCGCGCACGTACGCGCGAGGCGGGATTGTTGATAACTTCTCCCGTATCCCGCTGCTTTGTGCAGATACGGCTTTGCGATTCTCGCGGAGTGCGAATTTTTTTTTTCAGAAATCTTTCGATCCCCCCTTGCGCAGGCGGGGGAGTTTTTGATATACTACGCACTCGTTCGCCCCGCAAGGGCGCGGACGTTGATCTTTGAAAACCGGAAGATTGGAAACTAAAGAGAATTA
>JAEEGL011353489.1_pt1 | contig 11318 bp, 4 predicted proteins | sample 9134231 | NCBI WGS metagenome assembly JAEEGL01 (sample SAMN16246548, study PRJNA631951) | gut metagenome | biome: gut microbiome; feature: rumen; material: fiber-attached | host: Bos | place: Iran: Karaj | collected 2018-10
AGACCACCACGTTCTTGTATTCCTGGTTGATCTTCACGACTTTGAATTCCATCACGCTGTCAACGAACACGTCGTAGTCACGGATCGGCTTGACGTCGATCTGGGAACCGGGCAGGAAGGCGTCGATGCCGAACACGTCGACGATCAAGCCACCCTTGGTGCGGCTCTTGACATAACCATTGACAATCTCACCGCTCTCGAAGGCAGCATTGACGCGATCCCATGACTTGAGGATGCGGGCCTTCTTGTGGGAGAGGACGAGTTGGCCGTTGGAGCCTTCCTGGCTCTCGACGTACACTTCTACCTTGTCACCCACGGCGAGGTTGGGGTTGGTGCGGAATTCCGCGATCGGAATAACACCATCAGATTTGAAGCCGATGTTGACAACAACCTCACGGTCGGTCTTGGCTACCACGGTACCTTCGATGACCTCGTGGTCAGCGACTTGGTTCATGGTGGCGGCATACTGATCCTCGAGCTTAGCGCGCTCGGCGTCGGAATAGTTGTCGAATTTCTTGTGTGAGGTGTTCCAATCAAAATTCTCGTCCGGGACGGGTTTTTGTTTGGGAGCTCTTTCAACGGCCTTTTCTTCTACTGGCATGGCTTCGTTGATGATGTTTTCGTTTTCTGCCATTTGTTTGTTTTGTTTTGCTTGTACCCGTTGGGGCACCGGACCCGCCCCTCCGAGGAGGTTATACTTTCATTGTCGACCCAAACCACTGACATTGAAGTCATTCCGGACTGTGGCCTGAATCGGGCTGCAAAGATACAAAAAATAAGGACACAGACTGTGTTTTGGCAAAAATATTTATTATTCGTTCGCAAGTTAGAAATTCCGCAGAAGCATGTTTGAAACGATGGAATCTATCATTTTTGAAGGAACGTCACAAATTCGAGCCATTTTAGGCCATTGCGATGCCGCCTCAACAACTTCATCGATAATCAGCGCCGCATTTTTGATGTTGTTTTGAATGGCAAACTCCAGCAAGTCCTTTCGCGTTATTTGGTCAAACTTCCCGTTGATCGACATTTGGTGTGTGGCCGTCCAGCCACCATTGGGGTTAAAGGCATAGCTCATATCATAGGCGGGCGACAATCGCCAGACGCCATCCTCATCCATCAAAAACGATATGTTTTTTGTGTGATCGTCCTGGTTCCGTACCACCACATTGAACACCATGCGCCTGAACATCTCCTTGGCGGAAGCGTAAGGAAGGCGCAGTGCTCTCATCACGTTGAAAGCCTGCTCGTAAGAATAGGCGCGATGAAGCCGATAGTCGAAATGCGCAATGCCACAGAGCGTCTGCATGTGAACCTTCTTTCCGTTGTTACGGTCGAAACGCTTGGTCAGGAAGTGCGCTCGCCCATTTTCCTCAATGAGTGAACATTCCGACATCTCGATACCACAAGCTTTTGCCAGTTGGTAGAACGAGAACTCCAACCGTCCATAATTCTCTGTTTCCTTGAATCCAGCCTTTGCCGACACTCCATCCAACTTAATCAGATAGTAATCGAAGCCAGCAGGCGCTTCCACCTGACCGGAACGCACTTCGCCTGTCGACTTGTTATAGGCAATGATGGCTTTTGCCCTTTGACCACCAGCAGACGTGCCAAGTCGCAGGATCTCAGCGATAGCCTGTTTCTTGTCGTCGGTCAGATTGGTGTCGAATAATGACTTTTCCGACAATGCCGCTCTCGCCACATCGACCAAAGAATCAATTTCAAACCTTGCACGAGGATCGTATGGCATATCCATGGCTGGTTCAAACTCCAATGCGCCCATGCAACGTTTGCCCAAGAAGCAAAGCGTTTCGATGGGATTGCTGCTCGTTCTGCCAGTTAAGGCCAGCCATCTGTCGAACAGGGCGCGACCGTAGGTGTCAGGCAGGGAGTCGGCCAACATGCCAGGAAGTCCTTTGAAGGTTTCCTTATCTAAACCAGCAAAGGAATAGATACGCCCTTCGCGCACGGGCATCATCAACGGAGAGGGTTCCAAATTCCGCCCCACGAAGCTACGTTCATATTCAAACCTAGCCATCTCGTATTGTCCATCCCATCGGAATGTACCGACTGGAATGCCAAACATGCGTACCATTGCCACATCTACCATGATGACACCTCCTTCTTCATGTCATTTAACTTGCCCACAGCCCTTTTCCGTTGTCTTGTCTTCGATGTCTGCACCATTTTGTAGTATTCACTTGGGCTTAACTGTTCCTCTTCCACCAGTTGTTGGAGCGCATCCAACTTCCCTAATGTGCGCAACACTCGCAAAAAGGCGTCAAACGAACGAATCTCCCCCTTCTCTATTTTCTTGACGGTGGATAGAGACACGTTTGCAGCTTCAGCCAAACTCTGCTGGGTAATGTTTTGTTTTAACCTGACCGACTTCAGTTTCTCACCGATTCTCGCAAGGATCATCTTATCAGTCAGCATGTAGATATCTTCCATAATAGTTTTATTTTAACCTTTTTCAATGCAAAGATATGAATAAAAGTTTAATTTAAAACTATTTTTTAAAGATAAGCAACATATCTGTCAAACGATTCATGCTTTCGCCGCTCGTTGGATATACCCATACGGGTCGTTGGGACAATTGTCCATGATGAACTTCAGGCCACGCCCAAACGTGTCGTTTCGGGTGAGATAGTTGGCCCTCCGCCAGGCGATGTCAAGGGCGCCATTTCGCTCCGAGAGGTACAGGTCCGTCCAAATGGCAAGGCCTTCCACGAGGTCTTCGTTGGTCTTTCTGAGCTTTTTGAAACTTTCGTTGCTGTCTTCCCAAATATAGGTCATTTCGCGAACCATGGCGTTGAAAGGATAGGCGGAACCGCCACAATAAGGCACTTTGTGGGGGATCCATCCGAAGTCGATGCCAAGGTAGTCCCTGAACATGGCTTTGACTTTCTCGTAAACGGCATTGGTTGGTCCGTTGGTCTCGACGGCAGAGGTGTCACTTCCTTTGGGAGTACGCTTTTTCTTTCGCTCTTCCACAGCCTTTTGCAACGCCTTGCCGTCTTCATAAAAATCCTTGATGAAATCAATCAGCAAGTCGACATCGAAATAGTCAGGCAGATGGTCGCGACCATACTTCAGGAAGGCCTGCTTGTCGAAATTCTTCTGGTTTTGATAGGACTCGAAACCCGAAGGCGTCACCACCTTCCCTTCGGTCAGCCAGGTCAGGTAATCATAGAGATATTGGAAGAGGTACCAAATGGTTTCGGTTTTGGCCAACGCTCCGATCAAGCCGAGGTCGATGTGGGCGTCCTCAACGAAATAATAAGTCAACATGCCTTCTTCCTGCGGGTCGTCGCATTGCAGGCGGTTGAAAATCCAAGGCAGATCGGGATCGCCCTCACCGGGAGAGGCAATGATGAGGTACTGGGCATGGTGCGGGAACACCGACTGCATCAGCTCATAAAATAGGATCTGCAAGCCTTTGCGGATATCGTCGATCCGTTCGAGATAGGCCTTCTTTTGCAAGAACTTGAACGACACTTTCAGCACCTTGCCGTTGGGATAGACGCGCGGCTTGGCCGAAGATCCGGTCTTGATGTAGCCGTATAAGGTGTATTGGCTGAACTCAAACCAATCGGTGGTGGCTACCTCCACCCCGGTCTCGAAGCCATCAAACACAATGGAGAGCTCCTGGTCGGTGATGCGATGCCGCCATATCTTGGGTTTCATTTCCCGGGGATTCATCTCCTTGATGGGGGTACGCTCACCATAAACCTTGATCTCCATACTAGGCCGATAGAAGAGGATGTCTTTGTCGCCGCTATTCGACTTGGACACATTCATGGTCTTCGTCCTGCTGTTGAAATCCCTGATTTGATAAGGTCTTCCCGAGAAGGTGTGTATTTGTCCGGCCACATAGTTTTGTTCCATCAAGTCCCGAAGGATATCAAACAGCTCATTGCCCGACTCGTCCTTGACGGTCACCATGTCGAGATAACGCTGGTCGTTGTCGCCATACAGCGACAGTTTGTACATGATGTGGTGCCTGTACTTCTCGCCATCAAAGACCACCACATCGCGGGTCACCAGCGAACGGGCCAGATCACGGGTGAAATAGGTGGTGAACAAGTCCTTGATCAGCGTAGACACCGACTTGATCTCACTGCTGTCATAATAAAAGAGCAGCAAGTTGCAAAGTTCCTCCTCCTCCACTTCGGCGTTTTGCAACAATTTGAGCAACACGATGGCCAAGGTGATCCTGCTCTTGCTGAGGCTGGGCTGGATGGCGACAAAAGGAGCCTCAACAAAATAGCTGTGGTTCGCATTGAAATAATCCCTTAAAAGATAAGGTTTCGACAGAACTATGGAGAAATTCTCCTTTATTCCTAGATGCTGCCACTTGGCATACACCGCCGGTGCATTGTTATCGCGGTCGTACACCACACCAAGCATCTGGTCTTCGACAATCTGCTCCACGGGCAGCAAGTGGTTCTTGATGTTCTCATTGATATCCTTGCTGGCCACCTGATAACCCTTATTGAAAAGATAGGCAAACTTGCCGACCTCTTCCTTTCCTTCGATGGCATTGGAATAGGCCAGTTCGAGGTAGTGAATCGGGGTCACCGTCTTCTCACGGCCGTTCACCGCCGAACTCAAGGCGATGGGGGCCAACTCGCTTCCCGAATACAAAGGTTCGGGAGCCCTGCCGATCAGCACTTTCTCCAAACGGCTACTGTAGTCCTCGTAATTGTATCCGATAAAGAATTGCCTGCCACTCATCGGGAACTGTCGCATCACCTTTTCCACAGGGGTTTCGGTGCTGGTCAGCCAACTGTTTGCAATGGAGGGCTGCACCTCGCGGCGATAGGGAGCGATGAACAAGAGTTGGTAATCGGGGTTCACCGTCTGTAAGACATAGCTGAACCGGCGGCTCTCGTACATGTTCGAGATGTTCTTGTCGAAGATGTTGACCACCACAATCAAGCCGATCTTGGCCATCCATTCCTTGTAAAGGCCCTGGCTCGACACCAACGACAAGGGGGCAAAGACGATGCTGTTGTTGAGCGACTCCACCGAAGATTTTCCTCCGTAGACGAAGAAATCCTTCTTGATGACCACACGGAGTTTCTCGGCAATCTCCTCGATGTAGGTCTTGTCCTCGTTCTTGATGAAATGGTTGGGAACATCGATGGCAATCAGTACGAACTTGCCGTTTTTCTCCACATGGTCGAACACCGGTTCCAGCTTCTCAAAAGCCGTCACCAGGTCGCTATTCATGATGATGCCGTCAAGATGGTTTTCGGAGAACAGCTTGATCACATCTTCCCAATCATCATCGTTGTTCACCTTGTTGGCCTTGTTGCTCTTCAATTCCTGCTCCGTAAGGGTACGCTTCCAAGCCACCGTATAGTTGTCGAAAGTATCCATGTAAAGCTTCCACAGCGCATCAAAGTCACTATAGTTGTCCACCTTGACGTTTTCTTCGGTTTTCTTGCCTTCAACCGGCACCTCAGAACAAAGGTAGACGTAATAGTCCGTCAGAGGAATCAAGGCTAACAGGCCCAATCCCGAATAGAGATAGAATTCAATGTTGGCATATTCAGCCAAGATGAAGAACACCACGTAAACCGCAGCAATCATCAGAATCAAGGTCTTCATGGTCCAACGGTAGAACAGCTGCCCTACCCTGGCTCTCACCTTGTTGTCTTCATCAACATAATACGGGAAAGGCCTGAATTTCAGTTTCTTGTACACGAAATCGCGGCGTAACAGGACGTTTTCGACAATGGCCCAACCTGCGGCACAAAACAAGAAGAACAAGGTCTCCACATGGTGTTCCTCCACGATGTCTTCCACCAGGGACCACTCCTGGAAATCCACCCTGTAATACGCCCAATACATCAGCCCCACATAAACCAGGGCCAGCCATGGGACCAGCCACCACTGATGGGCCGACGTCGTCACTTTCTTCCGCTTCCCTGTGCTTAGGCGATAAAGCACATAGAACAGCGTGAGCACCACTATGATGATTGTAAGATAACTTGACATGGGAGAAAAATTGCTTGTTTGATTAATCCGTGGTAATCTCAGTAAATCGGAAATGTTTCACAAAACAAGTGACCGCGTGGATATCGACAGGCACTTGCATGATCTGGGTGTTCATGGCCTTGTACTTGGTACGGATGGTCAGCGGCAAGGTCGGGAATCCGCCCAAGCTGAAATCGTCCACGCCCAACTTCATGGTTTCCGAGGAAGCGTCTGCTTCTTTTCCCAGGGTAGTCAGGATATAGCCGAGTTTGTCCGAAACACTGGTGAAATGGGTCTTCCAAAGGTCGATCCGCTTGTTATGGCTCTTGAATTCGTTGAGCTTCTCTTCCATCTCATCGAGGTTCCGCCTTCTGATATCGGCTTCCTTCTGCAAACGGGAGCGTTTGTTCACTTCCCCAAGATACGCTTTCAACCGTTCTTCCAGTTGCATGCAGATGTCATCGATTTTCTGGTAGACCGCACGGATTTTCCGTTTGACGATGGCATGGCCGATCAACGCAGCGGCAACAAACAGCAAGCCCGCTGCCCCAAATGCGATGGCAATGGTATAGAGCGGGTCGGTGCTGCCATTCCAGAAGTGGAACGAGAAACAAAGCGTAAAGCCCAACACAGACAGGAGGCCCATCCAGAAAAGGCAGGTCATATAGCCCAGCTTGGGCAGCTCATCCTTCAACTCATTGATGGCATTGGCCAGATGGTTCGTCAATTCGCGGCGTTTCACCATATAGCCGTTCAGGTCTTCCACATGCATCACGGGGACATTCTGTTGGGCCAGCTTGGCACGGGCATTTTCCAGTTCCCGGTAGGTTGTCCTTTTCGTCTCGGCACGCATCTCCCTCCCAGTAAGGCGTTTCGGCGTGTCGTACAAGGGACGGTCGTTCTCCTTCTCGAGCTCGTAAAGGCTGGTGATCTTGTCCAACACATGGGAATACCATGTCCATTCGCCTTTCTTCACATCGAAAAAGAACGGGACAGGCCTCGCCTCAAGGAATTCATCCATCAAGCGACGCCGTTGCCTGGCATATTTTTCGTTCATCTCCCGATGTGTGTCGCTTTCCATTGGGGCAGAGACATTGGGGGTAAACACCTGGTATTCCACATCCATGTCCTCGGTCCATTTGGAATCGTTCAGCCTCGGCAGACACAGACGTACCTGACGGCCAAAAGCCGTGAGCGCCTCCGCATCGATGTTGGCATCGACATACTCGCTTAAGAGGAAAAGCCTGGCACTGGTCAACGCATTGGTCTTGAAATATTGGACGTAATCCGCACTGCTGATGGTACACAGCAACTGCACCAGCGATTTGACGAAAACCTCGTCCTTAAGCTTGACCGAAGCAGGGCTTTCATCATATTTCAGGATGAAGAAAACGCTATCCGAATAGAAATCGCGAGCTTTGAGCCCGATCAGCTGGCTCACGCAGAAACGTACCGCGCCATTGAAGTCGAAATGCTCAAAATCGCCCACCGTCTTGATACGGGCAACGGCCTCCTGCAACAGCTGTCTGAACGCTTCGCCGACACCTGCCTCGTCCATTTTGGGCCCGAGTTTTCCAACCACTTCCTGAAGATCCTTCGTGAACTGCTGATATACCGGACGGATCAAAGGATCGTCAACGGCCATGTCCACATCGGGTGCCTCCAGTTGGCCAAACAAAGCGTCACGACGTTCATTCAAACGGAAATCACTGCTGTTGAACCAAACTTGGGCATCGCCTCCCGTACAACCGTCGTAGGCCAATTGTTGGTAAAACAAAGACAGGCGCCTGTCGTCGGCACTGCTGTTGATGAAGATGAAACTGTATTCCATCCGTTCCAAGATGGTATTGTTTTTCCCGAAGATCCTGACAATCAAATCCTTGATGGCACGCACCTTCTGGGCTGGGAAAAAGAGGCTGCTCCCCTCCGGCTGGAAAATGCCTTCCACCAAGTCGAGAATGATGATCACGCGGATCCGGCCATCGTCATCGGTCAGCGAGAGCGACCGGGACTCAAGCAGGTTTCGGAGATTCGAAACCAACCGCTCGGAATGCTCCAAGTACAGCTCCTTGTCGGAAGGGAACCGCTCCACCGAGAGCCTGTCGTAAAAGAGCAACGGCTCCTTCACGGCAACAAGGCTCATCAGCGGGTCAGTCTCTTCAAAAGCGATTCTGCTGGTGAAATTCAGTAATACAGAAACGTCACTCATTATTCTATTGGCTCAAAGCGGCCGTTTTCTTTAAACTCACGGATGATTCCATTCACATCGTCCGAGAACATGGTGCCAACACCCGACAACACATATTCACACACACTTTGGGTATTGGAACTCTGTCCGAACACGCCGATGATCCGCTCCACCAAGTTTTGGAGGAAGTGGTTGCGGAGATAGCCATCGTGTTTTTCGAGCACGGAGAACAAGGTCGAGCCCTTTCGGGGGTTCAACAAGGCAAACCAGTTCTTGTTGGTGGTGAACGACGGGGTGGCGCAAAGATTGAACTTGTAATCGGTAATGGCCTTGACCACACCGAGTTCCTTCATCTTGTCCAGCTCGTCGGTCTCGCCATGCTCCGTGTCGAGCCAGGCATTCCGGGCTGCATTCCAGCGGTCTTCGGTAGCCTCCAGCACCTGATTGACGATATCCGGATTGTTGACCAAGCCTTTTTCGAACAAAATGTTGAACGCACCTTCCAGGGTCTGCCCGATGCTGATCATCCGATCGTCGATATCCCTGATGAACTTCGAGGTCTTGCCGATGAACTTCCAATAGTATTCGCCTCCGTTGTACACAGCCTTGAAATCACCGAACAACAAGCCATAGCAAAGGGCCTGGTAAAGCTTGGTGGTTTCCGCCATATACGAGGAGCCGATGTTGGGCATGTAGGCCGGCAGGTGCCAACGCTTGTCGAGATGCGGCGAGCAGTCTTTCAGCACTTCCGAGTCGATGCCATTGAACGAGCGTGATTTCTTGTCGGAGGCAAACACCCGATCGATCACCGTTCTGTAAGCGGTATAATACGGTCCGAAATACTCATCCGTCAGATCGGTCTTTTCCTTGGCGTGGAACTTCTTGAAATGCTTGTTGACCGACAGCAGCGTCACCGAGTTGGCCCTGACAATCTCGTAGGGGCTGAAGAACTTCGACACCAGACGTGTGGCTGCATTCTCGGGATTGGTATCCACCCGCTCGTCGCCGAACAAGGCGTCGGCGTCTTTGGCCGAAATGGTCTCGGAACCGATGCAGTCGGGATGGAAGCCCCAAGCGTTGATGAAGCGCACCTTGGGATCGAGGTCGTTGGGACCCCAGAACTTGGCCTGTTCCCTAAACATCTGGAACTTGTGCTCCATATATTGTTTAGCGGCCACGGGATCGCTGTTCGACTCCCGCATGGCCTCTTCCTTCAAGGCGGCGATCACATTCATCTGGGCATAGTCACGGTTGCTTTCACGGATGAGCTTGTCCTGATAGGCAACGCACTCTTCGATGATCCGCTTGTTGGCCTCGATGGCAGCTTGTTTCTTGGTTTCCTCGTCCACTTTCTTGGAAGTGACATATTTGTTGGAAGAAAGGTCCACCACCGTGTTGTGGTACATGCTCCGATAGAGGGCGGCCGACATGACCGTCGGGAAGAACGGCGAGTCGTTCCGGCTGATCACGAATTCGTAGATGTCTTTCTTGATCTGCTCCGAAGCCAGCACGTAGGTGATGTCCTTGTCGTTCAGGCTGTCGTGTTTCTTCAACAAGGCCACGCGGATATTATCCACCTCTTCCAATGCGACCGGCAGACGGTCAAAGAAATTCTCGCTCTCCTCCAGCAGGCGGTTGATGTAGTTCAACATGCAGGAAAGGGTCTCTTCAAGGAGTTTATCCGAAGCGAATTTCTTGATGTTGTCGGCCTGTTGGCGCGACTTGGCCTCGTAGTCCTCCTTGGTTCTTCTGTAAGGATTCTGGCCCGTGATGCGGTTGGTAAGACCGGCCAAACCGGTATTCTTCTTGTTGGCTGCCTGGATGGTATCGACCGCTGTCTCCGCCTTCTTGGTGGTAGGATCCTCGAACAGTTTGGCATAATCCTCCTTGATCTTCTTTTCCAACGACTCGTTGGCGGTCTTTTTCTTCTTCAGCATGGGCTTGATCTGGTCTCTCAAGTCATAGAGGAAATAGCGGACTGCCAGGGGATGTAACTCTTCGTCCTTGGCCAGGAGGTAGGTGTTAAGGTGATGGATATCCTCCTTGGGGGTCTTGGAAACGTAGTTCTCATTGTCATGGTCGTCGAGGAAGCACTGTTTGGGCACCACACGCTTGACATTGTCGATGAACGAGAACACATGGTTTCGATAGTCTTCGAGTGCCCGTTCACGCTTGACGACAAACTGCACGTCGTTTTCGAGCACATCCTTGGTGGTGAAGCCCACATTCGACTTCACACAGTCGGAATAGCGACTCTCCAGCTCTCCACTGGCCATTACCTTCGTCACGGCAAAACGCTGCATCGCCTCCAGGTATTCGGTTGCCTTCGACTTGATGGGCTTGAAATCCTTATCGAGGATCTGGGTGCTCCTGAAAATTTCACCGAATTCCGCGCCTTGGCTGCCCGATGTAGCCGCCAACTGGCGCACCATGTCCATGAAATGTTGCCCCTTGTCGGGTTCCTGGGTAGGAATGCCCTCGCGCTTGTTCTTCTTGTATTCGGCGTATTTTTCCTGATAATCCTTGTCGATCAGGCACCATGAGGTTCTCATGTTGTCGGTGACGCGCTGGCGGGCGAAATAGGCAAACAGGTCGTCGACGGGATACACCAGCTTGGAAACGCCCAAGGCCGCAAACTTCTTGGTCTCGTCCTGGATCTGTTGGCGAATATTGTTGATGACGTTGCTGCGGTACTGGTCGCCCGTTGGGCTGAATGCCGTCAGGTAAACGAACGACTCCACCTGACTCTCATAACGCGACTCCTTGCCGAGGTTCTCACCGCTGGCTGCCGTATAGTCGATGATGTAGCACTGGTCGTAGGGCTGGTTGGACGGAAGACCCTTGTCCTTTTGGCCCAAACGGTATTCAAACTCGACTTTTTTTAGGCCCTCGTCACGGTCGCTGCTGCTGAAGGCCAGCAACTCTTTCATGCAGGCGTAAGTGTTGGAACGGATGTTCTCCTTTTGGTCGTCGGACAAGCCAATGCTTGCATCGTCGCACAAGACATCCGCCAAGAGGAAGAAGCCGTCGACCTCAGGGGCATTGGCACCATGGTCTCTCATGGAGTTCTTCACGTAATAGGCGGTTTGCAGGAAGGAACCTGCACCGGTGCCACCAGCCAGACTAGTGACGATGTAGGTACGGA
>JAEEGL014092369.1_pt1 | contig 11318 bp, 7 predicted proteins | sample 9134231 | NCBI WGS metagenome assembly JAEEGL01 (sample SAMN16246548, study PRJNA631951) | gut metagenome | biome: gut microbiome; feature: rumen; material: fiber-attached | host: Bos | place: Iran: Karaj | collected 2018-10
ACACACAAAACATCAGGATGACGGTGATGGCGGGCCTCAGCTGGTTGACGGGTCCCACCACGGTGATGGGTAGGTGCTTCATGGCGGAATAACTGAACATCCAAGAAGCGAGGATGAGGGCGGTCTTACCGATGACAAAAAGATGCTGCTGCAAGGTCAGCGGCTCGATGAAAAGCTTCTCCATGAAGCTGCCAGTGAAGATGAAAGGCTTGAACTGCGACAGCAAGATGAAAGGCAGGAACATGACCGCGCTGATCATAGTGCTGTAGAACAGCACGGGGATGATGGCGTTGCCCACGACGGTTTGTTTCTTGAAGATGTCATAGAAGCCCAGAAGAAAGGCTGATATCAATGAAAGGACTACCCACATGGCGTTTCTGGTTTAAATCGGGCGCAAAAATATTGCTTTTTCGGTTTGATTGCGCAAAAGAGCATCACAAAACCTACAAAACCCACAAAACTTTTTCTTAGCTGGGGAAGCCTGCCAACCGGCGGGCTTCCGGCGGCAACACGGTTGTGTAGCCGCCACACACTATTCTTTGGGTTTTGACATGTTTTGATGGTTTTGTGACAAACACTAACGAACCAAGTCAATGTAAACTGGAAGGTGGTCGCTGAAGCCGCCGAAGTAGCGCGGGCCGATGTAGGTGCGGAAGAGCTTCTTGCCGTGATAGGTGGCGTCGTCCTCGAGCATGAAGTCGGCATGGAAGATGCGGGCGCTACCCTCTTGGTAATGAAGGCCTTCCCTATCGTCCATCACGCCTTCGGTGACAATGATTTGGTCGAAGATTTGCCAATCGGTTTGGTGTTTCAAGGTGCCTTCAAAGCCGAGTTCGTCGTTTTTCCCAAACAGGTTGTAGAGGCAGCCTTCTTCCATCTCAGAAGGATGGCGGGCGCGCAGCACGTCGTAGACGCTGGGGTCGGTGGGACAGTCGTTCAAGTCGCCCATCATGACGACCTTGGGATGGTAGCCTTCGGGGGCTGCCGCTACAATGGAATCGACTTTGCTGCGCAAAATGGATGCAGAGCAGGAGCGTGAGCCTACGGTTTCCAGCTCGCCGCTGTACCTTGACGGCCAGTGGTTAACAAAGACGTGGATGGTATCGTTTTGTTTGCCAATAAACTTAGCATACAAAATATCCCTCGAATGGTACGACGTGTCCTCCGGGTTATAATAAGGGAACACCTTGCTCTCCACCAGTTGGAAATGATCGGTGGAATAGACCACGGCGGGGTCGATGCCGCGCCGGTCGGGACCCTCGTAATGCACGATGCGGTAGTTATGCTTTTTCAATGGTGTCTGTTCAAAGAGGGCACGCAACACGTACTCGTTCTCCACCTCGCACATGCCGAGGATGCCCAGGGGACGGTTCTCCGACATCGCCAGGATAGCCTTGTACATATTATTGCGTTTCTTGTAGAAGCGGCTTTTCGTCCAATGCTGCATGCCATCCTCGGTAAAGGCATTGTAGGTCTTGGTGCTGTCCACAAAGGGGTCGAAGAAGTTCTCCATGTTCCAGAAGGCTATGCGGACGGGCTCGTTCTGCGCTAATACAGCATTAGCCATCACAAAACACACAATACAGAACAAAACCATTCTTTTCATGCGGCACAGATTTTGATTCGGCTGCAAATGTAAGAAATTGTTTTATTTTTGCGCCATGAAATCGAAATTGCTTGTCATATTGTTGGCATTGGTCTCCTGTTGGAGCATGGCACAAAATCCCCATTTTTGGGACGGCATTGAGGACTTCGACGGCCCGACGGACGAGAACCCCGTGCTGGCCTCGCAGTTGGATTTCTATTTCGACAAAATGGTGGCGCCCCTACCCGACTCCATCACACTGGAAATCACCCGATTGATTGACCGTACAAGCGACAACACCGACCTCCGCGACTTCATCCTTTGGCATCTCTTGGAGAAATATGAGCATCCCGAATACATGAGTCAAGATCAAGTGTTCGTTTGGCTTTACGACCAATACTTTTCCAAATTAGAAATCAACGACTTGCACGAGACCAACTTGGCCATGATTCAAGAAAAAGCGGAACGGTTGCGGCGGCTGGCGCTGTTCAATGTCGCCCCCGACATCCGTCTCGGCGACACTCTTGTTTTGCAATCCATCGAAAGCGAATACACGGTCTTGTTTTTCTACGACCACAGCTGCGAGGTCTGCATTGAGGAAAAACGGGAGTTGGATTCGGTCTGCGCAACGCTGCCCTACATCAAGGTTCTGCCCATCGACTTGAATATGGAATCAACGGCAAACCTTTCGGAATTGCTGACCATTTTCGACACCTACGACATCGAATCCAAGCCGTTGATTTATGTCCTCGACAGGGACAAACGCATCATTGCCAAGAAAATACGGGCGAGACAAATCGAGGTGGTTATAGCAAACCGTTTTTGATGGCGAACTTCATCATGTCGGTGATGGAACTGAGGTCGAACTTCCGATAGATGTTTTCCCTATGTCGCTCCACGGTTCGTGGACTGATGCACAGCTCGTCGGCAATTTGCCTCGCGCTTTTGCCTTGTACAAAAAGCCGCACAATTTCGGCCTCGCGTTGCGTCAGGTTGAGGTCGCCATCGTCGTTTCTCCTGCGGAAGCTGTTGAGGCCGAAGCAATTCTCGCCATTCATGACCGCCATAATGATGTTGGCCATTTCCGACGATTCGACTTCCTTGCCAATAACTCCACTAACGCCTTCGCGGGCCAGTTTCGCGACTTCGGGAGCCTCGGTGGCGCTGGTGACGATCAACACTTTCGCTTGCGGACAATGCCTTTTGAGAGCCTCAACAACATCGTTTCCATTGCCATCAGGCAGGAAAAAGTCGAGCATGACGACATCGGTCCCATCGGGATGCGTTTCGATGAATGAGACCGCCTCCCTGACATTGGCTGCCGAGGCCACGATGGTGCAATTGAGGCCGGAAAATGAAAGCGCCAGTTGCAACCCTTCGCGATAAATCGGATGGTCTTCAACCAGCAGTATTCTTATCGGTTGTGGAGATTGTTTTGCCATATCATCCTTTTTTTAGGGAGAATCGCACTGTAGTGCCTTTACCTTCTTCGCTTTCGATGACGATTTTTTCGCCGTTAAGCTCGAGTAAGTCCTTACACAAGACCAATCCTATACCCGACCCGGCATCGCTTTGAGCGCCCGGTTGGGGCGAAACAGGTTCCTTCGTCAAGGCCTCCAGACGGCTGGGATTCATGCCCATGCCTTGATCGGCCACGACGAGCCACAGGCGTCCGCCTTCTTCTTCGGCACAAATGTGGATTACGCCCTCAGGCCATGAGAACTTGACCGCATTGTTGATGAGGTTACGTATAATAAGCTTGGCCAAATCGACGTCGTCATGCGCAACGAAGTCCTCTCCCACCCCATTGACTATGTTCAAGTGCTTCTTCGAGGCCTCAATCCATTGCGATCCGATGCTCTCCTCAACCAAAGCCCGCAAATCAAAACGGCTCCTGTTGCCAATGCCGCCTCCCATTTCCATCTTCATCCATTCGAGCATGTTGAGCATATTGCCTTTCAGCATATCCGACGAGGTCTTCAGCGTCGATACCTTCTCCTTGATGCTATCAGGCTGCATTTCGTCAAGATGCTCGTCCATCACAGTGAGCAGAAGGTTTTGCGACAACACAGAGGTCTTGAAGTCGTGCGACACTATGGAAAACACGTGGTCTTTGACCTTGCTGTTCTTTTCCAGTATTTCGTTTTTCCGTCTTCTGGTTCTGCTGACATACATACCCAAGGCGAAAAGAATCAGCAACAGAAAGGCAAGGACGGACAACAAAATGATTACCAACTTGTTGCTGCGGTTTTTTGCGCTTTGCAAAGCGATCTGGTGTTCCTTCTCGCTTAGGTCGTAACGCGCCTGATAGTCACGCAAGAGCTGCTGTTGTTCCGCGTTGAAGATGGAGTCTCTGATGGCAGTGCTACGCTCGAAATAGCCGAGGGCAAGGCCGCTATCGAAGTGCTTTGCCGACTCGTAGCCACCGCTGAGCGCTGACATCAGCAGTTCGTCGAAACCGTTTTCGTCGGCAATCTCAACAGAGGTGCGGTAATGCCGTTCAGCCGCCACAAAATGTCCTAGCTGAGCCTCAAATTCTCCGTTGACAGCATGTATCTCAGCTTGCAGGAACGGATTGTCTTGCTCCTCCGCCATCTCCAAAGCCTTGTTGGCCAATGCAATGGCTTCATCAGTACGGCCATCGGCAAAGTATGCCTGTGCAAGCACGACCCTCTTGTTGACGCGCTTGAAAGGCTTGTCGACGACATATTGCTCCGAAAGAGCGAGGGCTTGTTCTGCCATCTCGACCGCCGACGCAATCCGCGCTTGCTTTTCGTCGCCTTCCAAAAGGGCGGCTCGCTTAAGGTCCACACCAGCGAGGTTCTGCAAATAGACTGCAAGGTCAAGATACTCGCTGGTATCATCGGGCGTGCCGAGCATTTCTATACACTTGCGATAGAGTCTCTCCGCCTCGTCGTATTCGCCCAAGGCACAGTGAATCTCCGCCATGTTGTTGCGCGTGTAACGGATGTTCTTGTCGTACTGCATCGCCTCATCTTTACGATGCGCCACCTCTTCGCTGGCTTTCAGTCGTTCCATGGTCTCGGCGCAAAGCTCATAGCTCTCGATGGCTTCCTTGAACCGCCCCAATCGTTGGTAAGCGATGCCGAGCACGCTGTAGCAGCCAGCCATTTCGAACAAGTCGCCGACCGACTCGTAAACCACAAGGGCTTCTTTGCCGCACCTTACCACCTCGGCGAAATCCGACCGATGGTAGTGATAATAGATCTGGTCTTTGAGCATGGCAAGGCTATCCTCGTCTTGAGCGAAACAACCTATAGACAAGATGCAGCAGAGGAGTATTACAAAGTGTTTTTTCATCGACAGCTAGGTTTGTTATATAGGAATTGCAAAGATAGCGATTTTCCAAAAAAGCCGACGACGACGAGCGCCGTCGGCTCCAAAAACAGTATGAAAAGAAAATTTATTTCTTGATTTGTTATTCTTTACGACGCTTGCCTACGAGATAGGCTGCACCAAGTCCGACAAGCAAGGCGATGCCGCTGCCCACGGGGGCGGGCTGGTTGTCAACCTCGTCGTGTGAGGGCAACAAAGGGGTGGCGACGAGTTCACTATCACGCTCGCCAAGGTCTTTGGCACCAAAATAGGTGTAACCCGAGAAGCCGTTCTTGGCGTTGTAACCACGTTGGAAGAGGCCGCCGTCAGCGAAGGTGGTCATGGTCATTCCGAGAATGATGGCTATTGTTATTGTTAGTTTTTTCATTGTATCTTAGTTTTATTATGTTTCCTTGATTTATGGATCATAGTTACTTGACCACCACCTTTTGCACCATGACATTCTCACCGTTGATCAGACGCAGCATATACACGCCAGGGGCGGCGTTGAAGTTGATGTTGGCGCAGCCGTTGATGCTTTCGCTCTTGATGATGCGGCCGTTGACGTCGACGACTTGCAGCACGGCGCGGCCTTCGTTGTTGATGACCCAACTGCCATTGCTGTAGAAGGCGAAGGATTGGTTCGGCCCTTCGACAGGCTCAGGGACCTTTGAACAGAACACCAGTTTGAAGCGACTCGTGTAGTCCGTCGTGCGGGCCTCAAAGCTGTAGCTCGGGGTTTGGAGCAGGTCGGTCTCAATGCCAGTGAGGTTGTCGATGAGGTGGAGGTAGGCAAAACTCAATTCCTCGGTGGTGAAGTTCAGCGTGTATGTGCCATTGCTCTCGGCTTCGAAGCTGACTGGCATCTCGCCCATGTTTTCCTCGCTGTAGACCACTGCATAGTTCTTGTTGTCTTGATGGATGTAGAGTTTGGTGTGGTTCGGGTTGAGTTGGAACTTGACGAGGCCATGGCCCTTCCCAAAGCGGATACGGGCGTTGTCGACCAGGCCACCATTCTGGCTCACCGTCATATTCAGCACTTTGGCGTTGAGATCTAAAGGCTCGAAATACACCACAGCGAACTGGTTTTCGGCAGTGGCTTCGACGAAGACGGCTTCCCATGGAGCGACAGCGCCTTGTGAAGCGATGGCCTCAATGCCGTTCTCGCCCATCCTATAGAAATCTTGCGACACAACTTGGTCATTTATCGGGTCATAAACATACATGTATCCCGAGAAAGCCCAAGGATTCGAAACCAGATTCCATCCGTTAAAAGGATTGGTGCCTCCGTTTGTATAGGACAATGCAACATAATTATTGCACACTGCAAAACCCTCATCGTTAAGAGGCTCTAATATCGTTTCCAACGACAAAGTGACATCTTCGCTGTTGGCATACAGATAACCCACGCCAGGATACAGGAAGAATGGCTGTTCAGCCGCCTTGTAGTTGCGCCATTCCAAACCGTCAGCCGCAGCTTGTTCGAAGGCATAGAGATCGAAGTCGTTTTCAAGCATGTGCAGCACTTCGGTTGGAGTAATTAAAGTTTGGTCATACTGCGGCACGCCTATCAGATAGTAGTGGTCCTTCTCACCGGAATAGCCTGTGATTTCTTTTTCGACAATGGCATAGACGCCGTCGTTCTTGTGAATCAATTGACCGCCATCGGCGATGGTGATGGGCATGGTCGCGCCGTCATAAGTGATGCTGTTGGCCATGGCCACACATCCATTCGGGATGGTCGCATTGGCCTGGATGATGGCATCCTCCAAAAGGGTTGGAGCTCCCGAAGGCGTCCAATTGTCTGCATCATTCCAGTTTCCTGCAGTGGTGAAGACCTTGGTGCCTTCTTTCAGTGTCGTGAAGCGGTACCCCTCGCACCAATCGCCAGTCACACCGCTGCAAACGCCTTGCACCTGGACATAGTATGTGGTTTCGTCTGTCAAGTTCTCCAAACCGCAGGAGGCGGTGCTGGAGGTGGCTGTCTGCCAGCTGTCACAATTGTCGCCAGTGATGGTGATGTCGTCGATATAGAGTTCGCGCTGATGGTTGCTGCGATAGTTGATGGCGATGTACTTTACGCCGACAGGGAAATCCTCCGTCGAGTATTGTCTCCAGGAAGTTGAAGATGTCCCAAGGAAAGGAAGCCACGTGAAGGCACTCACATCGTTGGTCGTGGTGGAATAACCCACTCTGAACATTTCACTATAGCCAGACGTCGACTCCTTATAATAGAAATCAACCGCTTTTATATTCTCCATTTCAGGAGAAATCAGGTATTGGTTGTAGTCGTTGGCTTGGTAGCAGGATGAGAACGAATATCCGTAGCTGCCTGTTCTTGCGGCTGCAGTCCGTCGGCCGTAAAATTGAGAGCTGGTGTTATTCGCATTGTTGCTGATAGCAGTCCAGTTGGCAAAAGATGTCGCATTCTCGAAGCCTTCTTCCAATTGCCACGGCGTGGATGAGCAGTATCTTATGTTGTAGCTGTCGCTTTCGCCTGTCCAGGTGACGGTGGCACTGTGGTAGACAACATTGCTGGCGGCGAGGTCTGTGGGGACATAGCAGATGGTTTCGAAGGAAATGGCTTCGCAGGGATCACTAAAGTGATAGTTGTTGCTACAAATGGCTCTGGCTTCGGCATGATACAAGGTTGCATCCTGCAAGTCAGTAATGGTGACGGTTTTTGCATTGCGCACTAATATGGTCCACCAAGTTGGTTCGTCATCCCTTCTGTAATCAAGATAGTAATCGCTGGCATCGCCTTCCCATGTGAAGGTTACGGAGTGGTTGGTAATGTCCGTCACGGCCAGGTCGGTGGGAGCGGCGCACGTCTCCAATGTGGTGAAGTAGAAGGGGGCAGAATAGTTAGAATAGCCTAGGCTGCCGCAGTTGCCTCTCACCTGGACTTCGTATTTCGTTTCGGCGTCGAGGGTATTCAGCCATTGACTTTCGGTTTCAATATCGGTGATGTATTCCCATGTGCCAGACACTGGGGTGCCGAAGGCCACATTGTCAATGTGGATGTTGTTGTCGTAGTTGTTGCTTTCGGTATGGCCGACGAAAGCGAAACGGACATGGTTTAGACCAACGTATGCATTGAGGTCGATGGGGTCGATGCATTGTCCTGTGGCTGGAATCTCATCGAGGATGTAGGCCGAACCGTTGTTGTTCCATTCGCGCAAGATGGTCCAATGCTGCATGGCGTCTGTCGAAACCAAAACAGCAAACCAGTGCGTCGTGCATCCCGTTGCAAGAGGATTGCTGTTACTGTACGGGGTGTACGCCAAGTCAAAACCGAGGGCATCACCGCTTTCTATCGCCATTTCGGGAGTGATTAGCCAACCACTCTTATTGCCGTATAGATTCATGTAGGCATGGTTGTCGAACACGTTGTTTCTTGTGCCAAACGACCAATCAGTACTCTCAGCCAGGTTAGCAGTACCGTTAGCTTGCAAAGTGCCACGGCGGTTCAACCAACCCGTGGGAATATCATTGTTGTCGAATCCCTCTGCAGATCCATCTATATATGCCGCCACCCTATATTTCAGGTCGTAACTATCGCTAGTGCCTTCCCAACTGATGGTGGCGGTGTGGTTGGTGACGTTGTTAGCGGCCAAATTGGTAGGTGCATGGCAGGTCGGTTTCTCTTTTATGGTAACATCATCCAGGTAGAGATAGGCATCGCCGTTGCCATAGTTGGAGGTACCCTTAAATACGATGACCACGTTGTGCGCGCCCACATAGTCGGTGAGGTCGATTTCCTCTTCCGTCCAACTGCTTTGGCTGACGAGAGCCGTAGCGAGAGCCGTGGTGTAGGTACTACCACCATCCGTGGAGATATACACATCAAAGCTGCCACCCGTAGGGTTCTTCCACCAAAAGACCAATTGCATCACCATGCCGGCAGGGAAATTCAAGACGGGGGTCTTCAAGAAGTTAGTGTTGCCACTGCTGTTACCATATGAATTGAATCTTACGCAATTTGAGCCGTCATGGCTGGTGCCGTTGGTGGCACCGTTGCCCGATGTGTAAGTGTTATAGCCCCACTTATGGTTATTATTAGTGGTGGTTCCCTCGCTGTTGTCCCAGCAATTAGGGATAGCGTTAGCAACCGTAAGGCTGTTGAAGTTTTCCGTCCAAGGATAGGAGGAGATGACATCGCAAAGGGTGGTGAAACTGATCACGTTGCTCCAATTGCTTTGGTCGCCGCCTCCGCAGTCGGATTTTACGCGAACGTAGTAGGTGGTACTGGGATTGAGATTGTTGATGATTTTGTATGGGAGGCCACTCTGGGTCACCGAAGTGGCATTCAAAAAACTGCTGGAGGTGCTGTATTCGACCACCCAATGGGTGGCACTTCCGTTTTCGGTCCATGAAATGGTAGCCTGGTTGGCTTCGATGGTCTCCGTGTAAACGCTGGCCAGCGTGGGCTTGGGGCATGACTCGGGAGCCTCGAAATGGAAGTCGTCAATGCGGAGATAGAAGCCATTGATGTAAATGTACTTAATCGCAATGCGTTTGGTGTTAGCCGGAAAAAAGTGGTCATACGTAAGCCATTGCTGGCCAGCATATACTATATCACCGTAGGTAAAGTCGTTTGGGTCTGTAACACTTTCGTCTGTGGTGTAACCGACTTTGAATTGCTCTTCGTAACTGGAAGTGTTGCTGTTTCTCATGTATTGGAATGACACGTCAACGCCGTTTCCCGTTCCGGTGAGCAAAGGAGAAATAAGATACGCATCGTGTTCTGAATAATGGAACTTGAACAAATGCGAACCTTCAGGAGCATCAGACTCTTCATAGATTTTCGTAGAACCATTAGTAGCACCGCTGAGGACCCAGCCATCATTGGACAAGTCGTTGTCTTCGAAGCCATACGAATAAGGCAAAGCTTGTTGTGCCACAACCGCCCAAGGCATCATAAGTGCCATGAGCAGCGTCAGAAGTAAATGTTTGGTTTTCATAAGTATAAGATTTAAATTTATGATTCTATATTTCACTATACAATTATACACACAGCAAAAATATAGTAAAAAAAACCAAAAAATATGGGTGTAAACACCCATTTTTAGCTATTCAGTAAAAAAAAGTTGGGATAAATTCGGGAATTGAACTCCGAATTTTTCAGTAATATCGGGATTTATTATCCGAATTTCACACCTCTCAAGGCTTTCTCCGCTTCTTCAAACAAGCGCCACTGCGCCCGTGTACGAACCAGATTATGCGTCGGGTACTTGATTTTATAATAGGTGTTGCCGTTGATATAATCCGTGAGGAAACGGACAGCCTGCATATAGGGGAACAAGGTTGCCGCATACGGCAGGTTCTCTCTTTCTATCGGCAACAGGAACGACTTTGTGCCTTCCAGATAGCCTTCGGCAAAAGCCTCGAAAATCTCCATGTTGAAATGGATGTTGTCCAGATCGGGGTCGTCCTCGGCACCCGTGTTGGCCGCCGAACGCAAGAAGTCGCCAAAGTCGGAGAAGACGAAACTGGGCATGACAGTATCTAAGTCAATGACGCAGAGTACATTGCCGTCCTTGTCAAAGAGCATGTTGTTGACCTTGGTGTCGCAATGGCAGATGCGTTTCGGGAGCTTGCCCTCACGGAAAAGTCTTTCGCCGAGGCACATGTCGTCGGCCACGGCCCGAATCCGATACACCAGTTTCTGCACCTCCACCTCGCGCATCTGTCCCACACGGTCCTTCGCTACGGCCTCGTCCAATTGTTTTAATCGGAACTCGATGTTGTGGAAATCGGGGATAATCTCCCCTATCGGTGCCTCCAAATCCGTCAGCAGCGACTCGAAATCACCGAAAGAACGCCCAGCATAATAGGCATAACCTGGGGTGACGGCCTCGTAGGTGTAGCTGTCGGCGATGAAATCCATCATGCGCCAATATTTCCCGTCCTCAACGATGTAGGACTTGCCCGTGTCGGCAGTGAGAAAATGTAGCACTCGGCGGTCAATATCCTTGATACCCTGGATTTCATATTTCTTACGGATATGCCCTGTGACCGCCTCGATGTTGTTTTGCAGCATGTCCACGTCGGTGAACACGGCATTGTTGATGCGTTGCAACACATATTTCGGCTGACCTTGCACTATTATTTTATAGGTGTCGTTGATGAGTCCGTTACCCAAAGGCTCGATGATTTCTATGGTTTTGGGGTCAATAAAATGACCAGCGATGGAGAAAAGTGCGTTCATAAGTAGTAAAATTTTGGCGAAGATAGGGATTTTGAGCTTTAAATTCCTATTTTTGCCTTGAAATAATAACCCTTCCTATGAAAAACAGAATCACACTACTATTCATCGTCCTCATATTGCTTAGCTTTGCCTCGGCCTGCAGTGAAAAGCAGCCTACCGAAGTCCGCAAGGGCAACTACCGCATCG
>JAEEGL014137045.1_pt1 | contig 11318 bp, 4 predicted proteins | sample 9134231 | NCBI WGS metagenome assembly JAEEGL01 (sample SAMN16246548, study PRJNA631951) | gut metagenome | biome: gut microbiome; feature: rumen; material: fiber-attached | host: Bos | place: Iran: Karaj | collected 2018-10
CAAATCGGTCATTAGAAATTATGTCAGAACAGAATTTGTTTTGAGAGTATTGCTGTTAGTGAAATCGAAGGCATAGCGGGCTATGGCGAGATTTCAGTGGCGGCAAGACGCCAAAACAAAACTGTTATGGTATAATTAGGAATAAAAAATAACATAACTCCGTTCTAATGACCGATTTGGGTTTATATTAAGGTGTGATATAAAAAATACAGCCCAGGCGGTGGCTTCGAGCCATGCCTGGGCTGTTTTGGTAGGCGTAAATGATAGATTGCTTAATGTTCGCCTAAATGTTTCAAACGCATTAAAGGAGAGTAACCTCTACCTCGGCCTCAACATCAGCCACGTTGACCTTGCCCTCACGAGCGAGCCAACCGATAGCGGCGTAAACTTCCTTCTCTTTAAGTTTGGTAGCCTTCTTCAGACCCTTAACGGTAAGCGTACCATTTGCATCGTTGAGTGCATTCCAAGTTGCACCGGCCCACAGGCCAATAGTTTCAACGTTCATAATCTTTTCTTTCTTTTTTACCTTAAAAATTTGTTATAAACTCTTGATATTTTTCTCAAAAATCGCTGCAAAGGTATGTTGACTTTTTGAAATGGCCAAATTTTCGATGCATTTTTCTGCAAAAAAGAGGAAATTGGTAGCATTTTTTTTGCAAAAAAACGTCAAAAACAGGGGTTTACTCGCGCGCGAGCGTTGTGCGCGTGCATAATGCGCCCATAATTCACGCGCGCAGCGCACACACGCGCGCTACGCCCGCAGGCGCACGAAAGCACAGAACACAAATTACCTACATTTCAACCGCAACAAGGCTGCGCCGGTTTCCTTTGTTGCCTCATAACATTAACCATAAACAAGTCATTAGTTGGTATTATTTCACACCTACTAAATAACCAAAATTCAATGCATTACAAATCAACACAAGCAAAATTTTGCCCAATGAAATATTATTCGTAAATTTGCCACATGAAATATACGAGATAATTAACCTATTATCATTCAGTAATTTTTAAAAACTAATTTGCGTATGAAACACATTTTTCAAACGAAATTGTTGTTGCTCTTGTGCATGCTCACGTGTGCGGGCGTAGGCTGGGCCGAAACCCTAACCGTGGCCAACGGCACAGCAACAAGCAGCTATGCTCCAATCTATGGCAACTGGGCCGATGCATACTTGAAATGTGAGTATGTGGTTTCAGCCGACAAACTGTCAGAGATGGAAAATGGCTCTATCGAAGGCCTTACTTGGTATCTTTCAAGTCCGGCTTCTGCAGCATGGACTGGAACGTTCCAGGTGTTTATCAAAGAAGTGCCCGACGCTACTATCAGCGCTTTCTCGGGTACCGACGGAGCAACTGTTGTTTATGAAGGAACTATCGATGGCACAGGCTCAACGATAGAACTCAATTTCACGGACACATACGACTATAGCGGTGGCAACCTGCTCATAGGCGTGTATCAAACCGTGAAAGGTAACTACAAGGCCGCTACATTCAGTGGCGAAGCAGTTACCTCGGCTTCAGTATATGGATACAACTCCAGCTCTCTGGGTAGTGTCAGCCCCACTTCGGTTAGTTTCGTTCCCAAGACCACTTTCACCTATACTGCTGGTGAGAAGCCTGATTATGCGGCTTCTGTGTCGGGTGAGAGCCTGGCATTTGGCACTATCCCGACTGGTGGCACCGCTACGCTTAACGTGACGGTGCGCAACAAGGGCGCAAATGCCATCACTCCGGCGGTGAGCGGCCTGGAGGCTCCTTTCAGCACCACTTACACGGCTGCTGAACTTGCTTCGGGCGAGATGGCCACCATCCCTGTTGCATTCAATCCCACAGCAGCAGGCAGTTTTAACGGAACGATGACCATCAACTGCGGCGAGGCCGGCAGTTTTGATGTGGCACTCACCGGTGCGGCAGCAAATATGCTGACGCTATATGACGGCGTGACCAACACCACCAGTTATCTGCCTGTCTACACCTATTGGTCTGACGCACAGGGCACTACCTGCCAGATGATTTACCCCGCCAGCGACCTGACTTCGCTCGTGGGCAAGGCTATCACCGAAATTACGTTCTACTCAAGCGGCACAACACTTGGTTGCGCCAACGCAGTCTACAGCGTAACCATGGGTGTGGATGCAGATCATACCGAGTTTGCCAGCAACAGCGCCGACGCATTGTATACCAACCTTGACGAGGTATACAGCGGCACACTGTCGATCAATGCCGACAGACAGGTGATAATCACGTTAGATGCTCCGTTTACCTACACCGGCGGTAACTTGGTAATTTCTACCGAGGTTACAACAAAAGGCACTTCAGCGTCGTACACCTATTTCTATGCAAAGTACGACTCGAGTACCGCACCCGGCATCTACAAGTACAATTCGAATGTTTCTCGCGTGAATTACCTTCCCAAGGTCACCTTTGCTTTCGATGAACTTCAGGACGATATGGCATCGGTACGCCCCGCTGCTCTCGACTTTGGCACCCAGTTGGTTGGCCAAAGCGCCGAACTGACGTTCACCGTGAAGAACCTTGGCATCAACGCCTTCACGCCCACTGTCAGTGGCGCCGAGGCACCCTTCGAGGTGCTCACCACGGCTGCTGAGATTTCCGCAGGTGCCGAGCAGGCATTCACCGTGAAGTACGCTCCCACCGAGGGTGGTGTGCACAATGGCACCATTACCGTGGATTGCGGAAATGCTGGCAATTACGAAGTCACCCTCACCGGTAAGGCACTCGCTGTTCCCACCGGCTACCAGGAGGACTTTAACGCCATCGCCGAGGGCGACAAGATGCCGCAAGGCTGGAAGTCGGTGATCGTTCCCGTGAACCGCATCACGGTTCCCAACTCTTATGGTCCCGACAATCTGGCCGACCTCGAAGAGGGCGACACCTATCTCACCATCATCGAGGATGGCGACAACAAGGCTATCGCCTTCGATCGCACATCGTTCCAGAACAACTATGTCTACAGTGCTTACTACCTGATCTCGCCCGAAGTCAAGGGCAACGTGTTCATTACCGGCAAGCACACTTCGACCAGCAGTCCCTATCTGAAGGTTTATCCCATCGTCAACCAGGATGGTGTCGACGTTGTCGACAACAAGAACCCCATCACCGTGACTTGGGAACCCGCTCTGAACATGAATGGTTGGAGTTACGGCACATTCAACATGGCCGAGAGTGGCCGCGTGGCCATCGGTATGGTATGGTCGGCAATCGACTTCTTCGCAGCCGACGAGATGATTGCTTCGGCCGACATTGCCCTGACCGAACTCAAGGACGTTCCCGCCGAAGTTACTGCCAACGAGGCCGGTGTCGCAACTATCGACCTGACCGCAGTGGTTAAGAACAGCGGACTCGTCGACATCGCCGACGGCGCTTACACCGTTGCCGTCTACGACTACGCCGCCCAGGCCGCTGCTGGCGAGGACGACGAGGTTGAGGCCCTGACCAGCGTCACTGGTACCGCACTCACCGTGGGTGAGAGCAAGGACTTCGAACTCAGTTTCGAGTATGCCCCCGAAAACATCCAGCCCACACAGAATGCCAAGTTTGTAGTGGTGGTGACTATGGGCGACATCATGAAGTCGCTTACTACCGACAACATCAACATCCGCGCCCTGGTGGCCGTGGGTAAACTCTATGCCGAGAATGGCACAAGCGCCTACACCAAGACCGACCTGAGCGTCTTCAACGAGGACCGCACGCTCACCGTTCAGATGGGTAACAACGGTACCGCTCCGCTCACGTTCACCGTGACTCCTGTCGAGGGTGTTACCGTTGAGCCGGCAAGCGGCACCGTGAATGCCGACAGCAAACAGCCCATCGCGCTCACCTTCAGCGGCGTAGGAACATATGACGGCGCAGTGGCAACAATTGCAACCAACGCTGGCGACTTTACTGTCGAGGCTGCTGCAGCACGCATTGCCGACGGCACCTTCCTCGAGGACTTTGAGGACGATGTGATGGCCGATGGATGGATTTACACCGCCGGCACAACCGGTATGCAAATCAAGAACCTCACTTATGTGGTTTCGGGTGCCGACATGACCTACAACCAAAAACTTGCGTTCTTCTCGGGTTTCACCACTACTGTAAACACCGAACTTATCACTCCTGCCATCGAATTCAACACCGAGACAGGACTCGACCTGCACTTCACAACTGCCGGTTATTCGGTCGCTCCTACATTCAAGGCTTATTATTCGACCGACCGCGCTAACTGGACCGAGTTCGAGGGTGAGGTTGCCATGACTCGCATGGCGTTTACCAACACCCAGGTTACTCTGCCCGAGGCCGGCACCTACTTCGTGAAGTTTGACATTTGGGGCGCCGCCATCGACAACATCTACGGTGGCCAACTCGCCACGCTTGAGCACGACGCCATGTTCACCGAGTTCAGCGGCAGCAACCAGGGCATGGTCAACATGACCAACACTTACACTGCCAAACTGAAGAACATGCTTGCCGATGCCGACAGTTACACCGTCGACTTTGTCGAGGATGGCGAGAACGTGCTTGCTACCGTAGAGGTCGCTGACCTGGCTAGCAAGGCCGAGCAAGAGATGAGTTTCGACTACACTCCGCGCGTGGCCGGCACGCACACCGTGCAAGCCATCGCCAAGGCTGGCGACTACGAGGTGAACAGCGCGGTGATTACCGTCAACGTTGCCGAGGAGAGTGCCGTAATCGGCATGATTGTCAACAATGGCACTTCGACAACCCTCGATGCCTCAGGTAATTATGCTATCATCAACAGTAACTATGATGCCACAGCGACTCGTCTGATCTACACCAAGGCTCAAATCGAAGAAGCCGGTGTCAAAGAGGGCGACAAGATTACCAAGGTGGCCTTCTTAGTCAAGAAGAGCGACCGCACCAACGCTTTGAACTTCAATTTGTGGGCACGCAGCACCGAGGACGCAACATTGGCTGCAGGTGCTATCTGCTCCGACATCGAGGGCGAAGGCTTTACTCAGGTCTTCTCCAAGGACAATGTACTCGATATGATTCCCGCCGCAGGTGGCGAATTTGAGTTGACGCTCTCTGAGCCTATCATCTACGACGGCAAGAACCTTGAGTTCCTGACGTTCAGTTATGGCGCTTACCAGAGCAAGTACATCCAGTTCTACTACAACAGCGTGGAGAACCAGATGTTATTCCTTAAGAGGGACGGCCAAAGCGATGCCGCAACTATGTTTGGCAGCCCATCCGCCAGCCTGTCGACTCAGTTGCCGTCGCTCAAACTCTATGTTGAGCAGGAGCCTGTGGAGGTTGCCGGTGTGGTGACCAACGCACTGACCGATGAGCCCATCGAGGGCGCTACCGTGACGCTCACCAAGGGCAACGTGATCTACACCGCCACCACCGACGCCGACGGCGCCTACACCGCTACCGTAATCCAAGCCGGTGAGGGCTACAACATCGTTGCCGCTGCCGAGGGCTTCATCGCAATCGAGGCCGAGACAATCGACGTCACCGAGAACATGACCAAGAACTTCGCTCTCATGCCCGAAAGCACTCCTGGCACGCTCGAGCAATTGCTGGCTGGCGAGGATGTTGATCTTATCAACGAAGACCTGCACATCTGCGAAGCCTTTGCCGACGACAATATGGTTTATGTCGCCGACGAAGAAGGCAACTGGATTGGTCTGAAGGTCAGCGACGACGTCCTGAGCGAGATTGTAGAGTCGAACGACAAGGTGCTTAAGGCTAATACCGTGCGCGGTACGGGCCGTGACCTCGACACCAACCCCGCAATCGACGTGGTTGGCACTCCCGAACTTATCGCCGGCGAGGCCGCAGAGCCTGTTGCCATCAACATGGCGGCATCGTTCAACGAGGTCAAGGGTAACACCATTGTAAGAATTTCGGCCTACTACAAGGGCGACTACTTCAGCGCGTTCTACAGCGACTACGAAGGCCAGATGCTGAGCATCAACAACGCCTATATGGAAACCAGCAACCTGGTCATGAGGCAGCGCTACGACATCAAGGGTGTGCTTCGTCTGAAAGCCGCATGGGATCCTGAGACCGAGGCCAACGGTGCTCCGCGCAAGGTGAAAGTTACCGATTCGAACTATCACGACAACATGGAAATCATGCCGTACAATGTCAACATCGTCACTGGCGTTGACGACCTCAACGTGAACGGCAATGCCGTGGGCGTGAAGTACTACAATGTGGCCGGCATGGCAAGCGACAAGCCGTTTGAGGGTGTCAACATCGTTGTTACCCGCAATGCCGATGGCACAACAAGTACCACCAAGGTAGTCTTCTAAGAAGTTCTACTATCACTATCAACGAAAAAAAGGAGGCCCTGAAGCCTCCTTTTTTTCGTTATACCCAAAATTTTATACCATCGGTCCTGCGGGTGCCACATACTTGGGCGACTCGCCGTATTGGTTGGGCTGCGGTTGTCCGTCGGGAATACACATCACCAGAGGTACGATACCACCAATGCCACACAGGAGGTATAACCAGCACAGATTGCCGCTCTTGCCCGTGTCGTGCAGACGACGAACCATGACAGCCAACTGCGGGATTAACAACAACAGGGCGATGATACCCCAAATCACGCACACCAAAATAATTGTGCTGGTAGGATCCTGAGCTTCAATGGCACTGAGGTCACCGCCGCTGAGTGCGATGTTGGTGCCTTCCTGAATCAGAGCAGTCTTCTTAGCCATCAACGCATTAAACGGGAAATAGAAAATGCAGTTCACGATTGAGCAACACAGATAGAACCACCAGAACTCGGAGCGGCGTGCACGGCCCTTGAAATTAGCATACTTCTGGAAGCAGATCTTGATTGCCTCCACAAAACCCAACATGGGTTTCACTTGATAATTACCTTCCATAATAAATTGAATTTTGAATGAATAAAACGGTGTAACTTAATTTTGCAAAAATACAAAAAAATTTTATATTCGCTGCCATTTCACAGCAAAATCAGCATTTTTTCTTGCCATTTGGTTGTTTATGCTATTTCGGCGCTAAAAAAATGCGGGTCGGCTTTGTCGGCAAGTGCTGCTCCCGACCTTAGGCATGACGGGCGATGGGCTATCGCGAGATTACAATTATTTAAGGTGTAATAGTTGTTCATGTGCGGAATTATATGTAATTTCGCGCGGTTAAAAATTTGGGTATGACAATGCCTGTTGCGGCACGCTGAAAAGCCACTTCACAACGGTTAATCGAGAGGTCCAACTTGGCATAATAACATGATAATCAAATTATTTACAACATTAATTAATAACACATTCTATGAAAACCTTTAATCTGTCACTGGCAGGCTTGCTTTTGTTGCTAAGCCTGGGGGTTGGCACTGCCTGGGCGCAAGATGCCGAGCGCCAGTTGGCCATTACCTCGGTAGCCTACAATGGTGAGGACGACATCATCGTGGGTGCCGACGGCAACTACACAATCACCCTCGACGTGACACTGCAAAACAACGGCACTGCCGCCCTGACAAGCGGCGAGAGTGACTACACGCTGAGCCTGCTCAACAATGTGCAGACCGCGCTCGACACACAACCTGTAGCCAGCAACCTGGCTGCCGGTGCCAGCCAAACGATGAGCGTGACCTTCACCGTCGACGGCACAAATGCGGGCCGACAACTGCTGTACGTGCGCGAAAACGTGAGCGGCACCATCAGCGAGGACTACGTCTCGGTGTACGTGCGTGAATACAAGCCCGACGTCGACCTGTATCAAGAGCAGAACGGCCGCTACGTGATGCTGTTCTCGGGCGACAACATCGACTTCGGCACCTCGCAAGAGCCCGTTATTCGGGAGTTTGTCATGGCCAACAGCGGCACGGCGCCCTTTGTGCTCGAGTCGCTTACCGTGCCCGAGGGCTTCACCGTGTCGATGCAGGCGGGCGACACCTTGGCTGCCGACAGCGAGACCTTGCTGCTGGTGGTTCTCAACCCCGAAACGCCCGGCACCTACGAGGGCGACCTGATTCTCAACGGCCCCAGCCTGGAAAACTTCAAACTGCACCTCAAGGGCACGCTGCAAGGCCAGGACTACTGGTATGAAGACTTTGAAAACGGCCTCCCCGGCAGCATGATTGCCGGCAAGATATGGAATGTGGAGCAATACAGCGGCTCACTGGCCGCCGTGGCTTACACCTACCAGGGCAGCGCCTACGAGGGCGAGGCCCGCTACCTCATCTCGCCAAGGCTGGAAATCAAGGAGGGTGAAACGCTCCAGTTCCAGGCAGCGAAGAATTCTTATTACTTGCCGTCGCTGAAGGTCTATTTCTCGACCGACCGCAGCAACTGGCAACTCATCCATGAGTTCAGCAGCGACGACTTCGACCGCACCACCATCAGCCCCTCGGGCGGCGCATGCCGCTTCACCGACATGAGCATCGACGGTGTGGCTGCCGGCACAGGTTACATCATGTGGGAGGGCTTCGGCGTGAGCCTCGACAACATCTACGGCTACACCCTGGCTCCCGTCACCGACGATGTGATGATTGCCGCCAGCGAGATTCCCACCAACGGCGAAATCAACAGCACGCTCAACGCAAGCATCACGCTGAGCAATTACGGCGTGGACTACAGCGCCGACGAATACACCGTGGAGTGGCTCATCGACGATGTGGTGGTGGCTACGGCGGCTGTCGACAGCCTCAAGGCTGGCCAGACGACCACCTACACCATGGCTTACACACCGCACACCGCCGGCACCTTCGAGACGATGATTCGCTTCATGGCCGGCAACTACGAACTGGATACCGAACTTACCGAACTCGTGATTACTGAAGAGATTGTTGCCGGCGAAGTGGTCGTGGGCGACGAGACCTCAATCAGCATCGACAGCGAGGTGCCCTTCGACGGCAGTTCGATGTACTCGGTGAGCGAACTCATCTACCCCGCCAGCCAAATCAATCTGGCTGCCGGCACCAAGATTACACGCCTTACCTTCAAGGGCCGCAACACCTCGCAATGCCTCACCGACTTCGAGGCTTGGATTGAAAACACCACCGACAGCCAGGTCGACAACAACGCCCTCCACCCCACCGACGACATGACGCTGATTCACGAGGGCACCGTGGTGATTCCCAAAGTTGGCTCGGCCGGCATGACCCCTGTTCACGAGCCTCTGGTGGTAATCGACTTCCCCCAGCCCTTCGTGTACGACGGCACCAACCTGCGCCTGCGCTTCCACAGCACGCGCGGCACCTCTGGCAACGTGAAGTTCCAGAGCGACCCCAACGCCGGTGAGGGCATGTTCCAAAGCAACTACAAGGACGAGTTCGGGTACTGCCGCAGCGTCGAAGAAGTGCCCGTGCTCTATCTCTCGGTAATCATCGACAGCCCCCATGTGACCGGCACCGTGACCGACGCCACCACCGGCAATGCCATCGAGGGCGCCACGGTCACCATCGCCTCGGGCGAGGTGATGTACACCGGCACCACCGATGCCCAGGGCAACTACGACGTGGAGGTGAAGAAGGACAACCTGCAGGGCTATGAGATCACCGTCGAGGCCGAGGGCTACGAAAGCGCCACCCAGGCCGTCGACCTGACCGAGCGCCCCGTGGTCATCGACTTCGCCCTCACTCCCGCATCCGCCCACGTCCCCGGCGACGTTAACGGCGACGGCAGCCTCGACGGCAGCGACCTGAACATCCTCATCAACATCGTGCTGGGCAAGGATAGCGCCGACAACTACGACGGCCGCGCCAACGTCGACGGCCAGGGCGGTGTCGACGGCAGCGATATCAACACCGAAATTAACCTCTTACTAAACAAGTAATACACAATAATGAAACAGAACAAATTTCTCGCTCTGATGGTGACAGCGCTCATGCTGCTGCCACTGTGTGCCAGCGCGGCATCGACGCGCCTGCTGTGCGGCGTGGTAAAGGCCGACTCATGGACCATGAACAACAACCAGGAGGGCATCTACATGCTCGAGATTGGCGACAACGCCACGCTCACCAAACTCACTGAGGGACAGGACGTGCTGCAGGCTCCGCTGGGCGGCGCAGTCTATGTCGACGGAAAGATGGAAGGCATCCACTTCAAGCAGGAGTATGACCCCTTCGAGGGCGCCAACACATATACTATTTATCGCGTGCGCTACGACATGGAGACGTGGACTCGCACGCTGCTCAAGCCGCTGTCGGGTGTCGTCTATGGCAACCTGATTTCGAGTTGTGGCTTGGCTCACGACGCCGTCACGGGTGTGAATGTGGGCATCTTCTACAACTTCAACATGAGTTTTGAGGTCATCAACCGCAAACTTGCCGTGATCGACTTCTCGACCGATATTCCCACGCGCTCCATCATCGGCATCGTTGACACGCCCATGGCGGCCATCGCCTTCGACGCCAACGGCCTGTTGTGGGGTGTGGGCCAAGACGGCTACCTCTATGTCATCGACCTGGTGGCAGAAGAAAGCGGCTATGTGACCATCTACCCCGTCGCCGACCTGGGCATCAGCAACATCTCGACCTACCCCAGTTCGATGACCTACGACGCCACCACCGGCCACTTCCTGTGGAGTGTGGTGCTCAGCACCGGCAAGAGTTACCTGTATGAGGTTACGCCGAACCTCACAGCCGCCAGCGCCACGCAACTGATGCAACTGCCCGACAACGCCTACCTGGTGAACATGCAGTGGCTCGAGCCCGAGGCCGAGGATAATGCTCCCGCCGCAGTCACCGACCTCGCCGCCAACTTCGAGGGCGAGAGCCTCACGGGCACCGTGACCTTCACCGCACCCACCACCACCTACGACGGCCAGACGCTCACCGGCGACCTGACCTACACCGTCGCCATCGACGGCGAGACGGTAGCCACCGGCACCGCCGCTCCTGGCCAGGAAGTGAATGCACCAGTCACCTCGCCCAACAATGGCGACATCGCCATCGTGGTCACCGTGGCCAATGCCGCCGGCACCAGCCCCGAGGCAAAGGTGGAGACCTACGTAGGTCCCGACACGCCGCTGGCGCCCACCAACATTGTCCTCGACTACAACTACGACAACAAGCAACTGAGCCTCACTTGGGACGCTCCCACGCAGGGCACACATGGCACCACGCTCGACGGCACGCGCCTGACCTACGACATCTACACCATGCCTGGCGACGAACTTCTTGCCGGAGGTGTGACCGAGACGGGCTTCACCGGCGATTTCGACCCCGAGGTGCTCGCAGGCTACAGTTTCAAGATTGTGCCCACCTATGCCGACATGACCGTGGGTGAGGCTGGCGAGTCTCCCCGCGCCGTGATTGGCCCGGCTCTCAACCCGCCCTACACTCAGAACTTTGCCAACGCCAGCAGTTTCAA